>Ga0208490_100019_pt1 | contig 142385 bp, 125 predicted proteins | sample SubbioAug_CSWold_FD_184818 | JGI IMG/M metagenome (GOLD analysis project Ga0208490, IMG submission 184818) | Serpentinite rock and fluid subsurface biosphere microbial communities from McLaughlin Reserve, California, USA - CR11Aug_CSWold (SPAdes) | ecosystem: Environmental > Terrestrial > Deep...
GGGGAGCCGGTCGCGGCGGGTGCCAGCCACTGCACCCCGGGCCAGATGCACCTGCTGTGGGTCTGCAGCCTGACGGTGGGCAGCCTGCTGGATGCCATTGGCGACATGTTCCCGCTGGTGCGGGGCATTCTGCGTTCCACGCAGGATGCGATCGACGTGGCGCGCAGCTGAGCGAGCCGGCGGGGCCCCACGGGCGGGCGGGGGTGCGTGGAACTCGGTGGTGCATGATGGCTCTACCGCCCAGCGCCTCAACCCGGAGTCATCGCCCATGGACATCCCCGAACAACATGCCATTCTTTCCATCGCCCTGCTGGCCGCTTTTGCCGACGGTCACAAGGCCGACACCGAGCGCGAGGCGATCCGCCGCCTGGCCGACTCGCTAGGGCACGAATCGGGCGGCGCCGGGCTGGCCCGCCTGTACCAGGACGTGCTGCTGCGGCGGGTGACGCTGGACGAGGTGGCGGCGCGCCTGCGTGACCCCGGGCAACGCCAGCTGGCCTATGAAATGGCGGTGTGCGTCTGCGACGCCGACGGCCGCCAGAGCCCGGCCGAGGCCACGTTTCTGGCCGAACTCAGGCAGCGCCTGCGGCTGGGTGCCGGCGACACCGCGGCGTTCGAACGCGAAGAAGCGGCCCTGCTGGACGCCACCGACGCCGCCGTGCCGGTGGTGTCCAGCCGCACGGGGCCCATCGTCGCTGTGCCAGCCGCGGCCGCTGCGCAGCGGCCGCCAGCGGCTGCACAGCCGGCCCATGCAGCGGGTGACGCCGAGCTCGACAAGTCGATCTTGAACCACGCGCTGCTGAACGGCGCGCTGGAGTTGTTGCCCCAGTCGTGGGCGTCCATGGCCATCATTCCACTGCAGGTGAAGATGGTCTACGGCATTGGCAAGGCGCATGGCGTGGAACTGGACCAGGACCATATCCGGGAATTCATCGCAGCGGTGGGCGTGGGGCTGACCTCGCAGTACCTGGAGCAGTTCGGCCGCAAGCTGCTGGGCGGCCTGCTGGGCAAAGCCGCCGGGCGCACCATGGGCCGCATGGGCGGGGCGGCCACGGGCATGGCTTTTTCGTTTGCCACCACGTATGCGCTCGGCCAGGTGGCCAAACGCTACTACGCGGGTGGGCGCGTGATGAGTACGGCACTGCTGCAGGAGACGTTTCAGGGCCTGCTGGGTCCAGCCAAGCAGATGCAGGCGCAGTACCTGCCGCAGATCCAGCAAAAGGCCCAGACCCTGGACGCGGGCCAGGTGCTCGCGATGGTGCGGGGGGGCTGAGAGCGCATGACCGCCGCGTCAGCAAGGGGCGGCGGGCGCTGCGTGAGCCCCGCACCACCGCCCGCTGTGTCAACACGCCGAATCAGTGCGTCGGCTCCGAGTGCGCCCCTGGTGGGGTGCCGGCCAGGGCCTCGGCCGCAATGCTCAGCGAGCGCAGCCGCAGCTCGGGCTCGTACACGTCGCTCACCAGCATGAACTCGTCCGCCTCGGTGGCCTCCGCCAGCAGGGCGGCGCGTTCGCGCACCGTGTCCGGCCCGCCGATCACCGCGGCGGCCAGGAAGTCGGTGATGGCGGCGCGCTCCTGGGTGTGCAAGTGCTGCATGAAACCGTGCACCGGCGGCGGCAGTTGCCCGCGGCGCCCGGTGAGGATGCCCAGCACCCGCTGGTAGGTGCTGCTGGCCAGGTACTCGGCTTCCTCGTCGGTGGGCGCTGCGATCAGCGGCACGCCGACGATGGCGTAGGGCTTGTCGAGCGTGGCCGAGGGGCGGAACTGGCTGCGGTACAGGTCCAGCGCCTGCAGCAGCAGGCGTGGCGCGAAGTGTGAAGCAAAGGCGTAGGGCAGGCCGCGCTGTGCCGCCAGTTGCGCCGAAAACAGACTGGAGCCCAGCAGCCAGATCGGCACGTTGGTGCCCGCACCGGGCATGGCGATCAGCCGCTGGCCGGGCTGCGGTGGCCCCAGCAGCTGCTGGAGTTCGGCCACGTCGCGCGGGAAGTCGGCTTCCGTCTCCACCCGGTCGCGGCGCAGGGCGCGCATGGTCAGCGGGTCGGTGCCGGGCGCGCGGCCCAGGCCCAGGTCGATGCGGCCCGGGTACAGCTCGGCCAGGGTGCCGAAGGCCTCGGCCACCACCAGCGGCGCGTGGTTGGGCAGCATCACGCCACCCGAGCCCACGCGGATGCGCTGCGTGCCGCCCGCGATGTGGCCCACCAGCACGGCGGTGGCCGAGCTGGCGATGCCGCTCATGTTGTGGTGCTCGGCCAGCCAGTAGCGCTTGAAGCCGAGCGACTCGGCATGCTGCGCGGTGCGCAGGGCCACGGCCAGCGCGTCGGCCACGCTGCGGCCTTCGCGCACGGCCACCAGGTCGAGCATGGACAGGGGAATGTTGTTCAGTGCTTTCATCATCGGTTCTCCACGGCGCCGAAGCGCGGCCTGTCACGCACGAAGCCGCTCCAGCCCAGGGCACCGCCGGGCTGGCTTTGCCAGACGGCCAGTGCCGCCCCCCTTGTGGGGGGTGACGCGAAGCGGCGCGGGGGGTGCTTCTTCATGCCGGCAGGAAGCCGTCGACCGACAGGTAGCGTTCGCCCGTGTCGTAGTTGAAGCCCAGCACCACGGCGTCGGGCGCCAGATCAGGCAGTTTCTGGGCGATGGCGGCCAGTGTGGCGCCCGAGGAAATGCCCACCAGCATGCCTTCTTCGCGCGCGCAACGGCGCGCCATCTCGCGCGCCGGTTCGGCGTCGACCTGGATCACGCCGTCGAGCAGGGCGGTGTCGAGGTTGCCCGGGACGAAACCCGCGCCGATGCCCTGGATGGGGTGGGGCGCCGGGCTGCCGCCGGAAATGACCGGTGAGGCCACCGGCTCCACCGCGTACACCTTCAGCTTCGGCCACAGGGCCTTGAGCACGCGCGCGCAGCCGCTGATGTGCCCGCCGGTGCCCACGCCGGTGATGAGCACGTCCACCCCGTCGGGGAAGTCGGCGGCGATCTCGGCCGCGGTGGTCTGCTCGTGGATGGCCGTGTTGGCCGGGTTGTTGAACTGCTGCGGCATCCAGGCGCCGGGCGTGGCGGCCACGATCTCTTCGGCGCGGGCAATCGATCCCTTCATGCCCTTCTCGCGCGGCGTGAGGTCGAACGAGGCGCCGTAGGCCAGCATGAGGCGGCGGCGCTCGATGCTCATGCTGTCGGGCATCACCAGAATGAGCTTGTAGCCCTTGACGGCGGCCACCATCGCCAGGCCAATGCCGGTGTTGCCCGAGGTGGGCTCGACGATGGTGCCGCCGGGCTGCAGCGCGCCGCTGGCTTCGGCGTCTTCCACCATGGCCAGGGCGATGCGGTCCTTGATGGAGCCGCCGGGGTTGCTGCGCTCGGACTTGATCCACACCGTCTGCGTGGCGGGGGCGAACAGGCGCTGGATGCGCACATGCGGCGTGTGGCCGATGGTCTGGAGGATGTTGTCGGCTTTCATGGGGTGTCCTGGGACGGGGTGCTGTCGGTGGCCTGCAGTTCCAGGGAGGCCGAGTTCATGCAGTAGCGCAGGCCGCTGGGTGCCGGTCCGTCCTCGAACACATGGCCCAGGTGCGCGCCGCACTGGCTGCAGACGGTTTCCACGCGCACCATGCCGTGCGTGCGGTCGGTGATCTCGGTGATCGCGCCGGGCACGGCTTTCCAGAAGCTGGGCCAGCCGCAACCGGCGTCGAACTTCGTGCCGGCGTCGAACAAATGGTTGCCGCAGCAGATGCAGTGGTAGCTGCCGTCGGCCCAGACCTCTTCGTATTTGCCGCTGTAAGGGCGCTCGGTGGCGGCGCGGCGGGTGACGTCGAAGGCGCGGGGCTCGGCGCCTTTGCTGGCGAGCAATGCCTGCCACTCGGCGTCGGTTTTCTGGATCGGGAAGTTCATCGGGGTCTCCTGTCGGTGTGGGGGGCTGCCGCCGCGCGGTGCGGGGTTCGGCGTCTCAAGACGAGCAGCTTATTTCAATCCGGGCGTCCCGGTCGGGCGGGAAGTTGGCCAGGTCCTCTTCGCCCGGGCGGTGATCGAAAGGGGGGCAGCGCGGCCTGCAGCCGCGCCAGGCCCGACGGGTCCCTGGCGCGCTGGATCGCCGCTTCGCCCGGGTGGTGGCGCAGGACCCACCACCCACGGGTTGCGGCGCAGCATGATCGCCCGTGTGGCGGCCGCGTCACAGCCCGCCACGGCGCGGCTCAGGCGCCGCCAGAAGATGGGGCAGTCCACGGCGTTCAGCTCGCCAGGCAGGCCGCTGCACGAGACGTGCCCGACATGGCCGAAGCGGGTGAAACCGGGCGCCACCCGCGTGACCACCGCCGCGGTTTGGATCTCTTCGCGGCGCACCGGCGCGTCCGAACCGGTGATGCCAGGCGCCTGGCTGGTGGGAATGCCCCGCGCGTGCCCGGCGTCGCTGCACAGGAATTCGCGGATGGCGCTGCGCAGCACGGCACGACCGTCGCCCATGTGCGAATAAGGCGTGCGCCCGGCACCCTTGCGCTGAATGTCCCGCGGTCCTGAGACCGTCACGAGATCGCCGAGCAGGAGGGTGCGGCCATCGCCGAGCTGTGCCGCCCCGTGTCCGAACTGGTGGGCACTGTAGACGCTGGCCAGCGGACGCATGCCGGGCAGCAGCTGGTGGCCGGTAAAAGTTTGCAAGGCCTCGTCGCCTTGTAACCCGTCGGGGTAGAAGCCCATCTCACGCGCCAGCGCCAGGCTCTGGCCCTCCCCGCAGGGGGCGGGCAGGGGCGTGGGACGCCGCGCGGTGCGCAAGGCAGGGCCCAGTTTGGCGAAACGGTGGGTCCCCGCCAGAGGGTAAGCTGTCATGGGGTCATTGTCCCCGAGACGACTTGAACGCACGGGCGGGAAGGTGATCGGGCCGGGTATCGGGCGCAACCCCGATGCCAGCCCAGAACCGACTGCGGCATGATGCGAACGCTTGTTCTTTTCTGATCAAAAACGCACTCCAAGGAGATTCCCATGTTGGGACAAATGCAAAGCCAGCCGCTGCTGATCTCGTCGCTCATCACCCACGCCGAGCGGCACCACGCCAGCGGCGAGATCGTGTCGCGCCGGGTCGAGGGCGACATCCACCGCACCACCTGGGGGCAAGTGGCGCGCCGCTCGCGCCAGGTCGCCAACGCGCTGGACAGCCTGCACCTGTCCTTTGGCGAGCGCGTGGCCACGCTGGCCTGGAACGGCTACCGCCACCTGGAGCTGTACTTCGGCGTCAGCGGCACCGGCCGCGTGCTGCACACGCTCAACCCGCGCCTGCACCCCGAGCAGCTGGCCTGGATCGTGAACCACGCCGACGACCGCGCCATCTGCTTTGACACCACGTTCCTGCCGCTGATCCAGGCCGTGGCTGGCAAATGCCCGGGCGTGAAGCACTGGATCGCCTTGTGCGACGCCGACAGGCTGCCGGCCGACACCGGCATTCCCGGCCTCACCAGCTACGAAGCCTGGATGGGCGGCCAGAGCGAGACCTATGTGTGGCCCGAGCTGGACGAGAACAGCGCCTCCAGCATGTGCTACACCAGCGGCACCACCGGCAACCCCAAGGCCGCGCTGTACTCGCACCGCTCCACCATCCTGCACGCCTACAGCGGCGCATTGCCCGACTCCCTGAACCTGAGCGCACGCGACTGCGTGCTGCCCGTGGTGCCCATGTTCCACGTCAACGCCTGGGGCATCCCCTACTCGGCAGCGGCGGTGGGCTGCAAGCTGGTGTTCCCCGGCCCGGCGATGGACGGCAAGTCCATCTACGAACTGCTGGAAGGTGAAAAAGTGACCATGGCCGCGGGCGTGCCCACGGTCTGGCAGATGCTGCTGGGGCACATGCAGGCGGGCGGCCTGACCTTCAGCTCCATGAAGCGCACGGTGATTGGCGGCTCGGCCTGCCCGCCGGCCATGATCCACGCCTTCAACGAACAGTACGGCGTGGCCGTGCTGCACGCCTGGGGCATGACCGAGATGTCGCCCCTGGGCACCGTGTGCACGCTCAAGAACGAGCAGCTGGCCCTGCCGCCCGAAGAGCAGACCCGCATCCTGCTCAAGCAGGGCCGCGCGGTGTACGGGGTCGACATGAAGATCGTCGACGAATCGGGCCAGGAGCTGCCGTGGGACGGCAAGGCCTATGGCGACCTGCTGGTGCGCGGCCCGTGGATCATCGCGAGCTACTTCAAGGGCGAGGGCGGCGACCCGCTGCGCTACGACGCCAACGGCAAGGGCTGGTTCCCCACCGGTGACGTGGCCACCATCGACGCCGACGGCTTCATGCAGATCACGGACCGCAGCAAGGACGTGATCAAGTCCGGCGGCGAGTGGATCAGTTCGATCGATGTGGAAAACATCGCCATGGCCCACCCGGCCGTGGCCATGGCCGCCTGCATCGGCATGAAGCATCCCAAGTGGGACGAGCGCCCGATTGTGGTGGTGGTGAAGAAGCCCGGTGCCGAGGTGACGCGCGACGAGCTGCTGGCCTTTTACGACGGCAGAATAGCCAAATGGCAGGTGCCGGACGACGTGGTCTTTCTCGATGCCATCCCGCTGGGGGCCACCGGCAAGATGCAGAAAATGACGCTGCGCCAGCAGCTCAAGGACTACGTGCTGCCTGGTCTCTGATGCCGGTCGCCATGCGATCCCCACAGGTTGTCCTCCGGCGCCCCATCGGGCGGTCTGTTCGCCTGTTCCATATCGCGCTGCTGAACGGTGTCCTGGGCGCCAGCGCTGCAGCCGCTGCGGCCGAGTCGGTGGCGGGTCCCCTGGCCGGGCAGACGGTGCGCATGGCCTTTATTGATCCGCTCTCAGGTCCAGCCGCCGATATTGGCCGCAACAGCCTGCGCAGCTGGCAGTTCATGGCTGAGCGCCGCAGCGGAGCGGGCAACCCGGCCGGGTTGCGCTTCATCGTGGCGGGTTTCGACAACAAGGGCTCACCCCAGGAGAGCCTGAATGCGTTGAAGGTGGCGATCGATCAGGGCTTTCGCTACATCGTGCAAGGCAACGGGTCGGGTGTGGCCGCGGCGATTTCGGACGCGGTGGCGCGCCACAACCAGCGCCACCCCGAGCAGACCGTGCTCCACATCAACTACGCCGCCACGGACCCGGCCCTGACCAACGAGAAATGCAGCTTCTGGCATTTCCGCATCGACGCCGACACCGCCATGAAAATGCGTGCGCTGACGGCTTTCATGGCCGAGCAGCCGGGGCTGGATTCGGTCTACCTGTTGAACCAGAACTATGCGCATGGCCAGCAGTTTTCCCGCTATTTCCGTGACGCCATGGCACAGCAGCGGCCCGACGTGCAGATCGTGGGTGACGAGTTGCACCCACCCTTCCAGGGCGTGGACTTCACCCGCTACGCCCGGCGCGTCAAGGCCAGCGGGGCGCACGCGCTGGCCACGGGCAACTGGGGCTCGGACCTGCGCGACCTGGTGCGCGCGCTGCAGAAAGAGGGCGTCACCATTCCGCTCTACGCCTACTACCCCGGCCTCAAGGGCGTGCCCGAGGTGCTGGCACAGACGGGCGAGCGCATGCCGGTCTACCAGGTGGCCTACCACCACAGCAACCAGGAAGGACCCATCGGTGAACTGGCGGCCGCGTTTCGCCAGCGCTACGGCGAGGACATGGCCGTGTACGCGAGTTACGACGGTATCGAAATGCTGGCGCAGGCCATGGCCGATGTTGGCTCCACCGACCCGGCCCGGGTGGCGCCGCGCCTGAGCGGCATGATCTTCAAGGGCTTCAACGGCCCGGTGCATCTGCGGGCCGATGACCACCAGCTCCAGAAGGGGCAGTACATCTCGCGCTGGCAGAAGGTGGATGCCCAGCACCCCCGCAGCGCGGGTGGCACGGGCTATACCTTCGCGCCGGTCAAGTTCCTGCACGGTGCCGAGTTGAGCAGCCCGGTGCGCTGCCAGATGGCGCGTCCGTGACAGCCGGGCGGGCCCCGGCGGTGGTCCGCCTTGCTAGCGATGTGGGAGCGTGAAGTCGCCTGCGCGATAGCGTCTAGGGGCAATCCCTGAGGGCCCGGGGAAGATGAGGCGATACGCTGAACGCCTCATTCAACCAGGAGACTGTCGTGAACCTTGCTATCAAATCGATTGCTGTCGCCGCTTTGTCACTGACCCTTTCGAGCGCCTTCGCGCAAAAGGGCGAAACCGTCAAGATCGCCTGGATTGATCCCCAGACCGGGCTGATGGGCCCGGTGGGCAACAACCAGCTCAAGAGCTGGCAGTTCTTCGCCGAGAAGTTCTCGCAGAACAACCCGGCCGGCGTGAAGTTCGAGGTGGTCGGCTTCGACAACAAGCTCAGCCCGGCCGAGAGCCTGACCGCCATGCAGGCCGCCATCGACCAGGGCGTGCGCTACCTGGCGCAGGGCAACGGATCGTCGGTGGCCGGTGCGCTGATCGACGCGGTGAACCGCCACAACGCCCGCAACCCCGGCAAGGAGGTGATCTTCCTCAACTACGCCGCGGTGGACCCCGACTTCACCAACAGCAAGTGCAGCTACTGGCATTTCCGCTTCGATGCCGACACCTCCATGAAGATGGAAGCGCTGACCACCTACATGAAGGACCAGCCCGACATCAAGAAGGTGTACCTGTTCAACCAGAATTACTCGCACGGTCACCAGGTGGCCAAATTCGCCAAGGACAACCTCAAGAGCAAGCGCCCGGACGTGCAGATCGTGGGCGAAGAACTCCACCCGCTGGCCCAGGTGCGCGATTTCGCGCCCTACATCGCCAAGATCAAGGCCTCGGGCGCGGATACCGTGATCACCGGCAACTGGGGTTCCGACCTGGCGCTGCTGGTGAAGGCGGCCAACGAGGGCGGTTTTGATGGCAAGTTCTACACCTACTACACCGGCGTCACCGGCACGCCGACCGCGCTGGGCAAGGGGGGTGAGGGCCGCGTCTACCAGGTGGCCTACAACCACTACAACATGGGTGAGCCCATGAAGGGCTGGATGGCCGAATTCAACCAGCGCTTCAAGGACGACATGTACACCGCGGCCATCGTCAACGTGTACACCGCGCTGGGCGACGCCATGGCCAAGGCCAAGTCCACCGACCCGGTGAAAGTGGCGCCGGCCCTGTCGGGCCTGAAGTTCAAAGGCTTCAATGGCGAGGTCGAGATGCGCCGGCTCGACCACCAGCTGCAGCAGCCGCTGTACATCACCCGCTGGCAGAAGACCGACGCCAAGCACCCCTACAGCGCCGAGAACACCGGCATGACGCTGGTGCCTGTGAAGGAATACCCGGCCTACGTGGCCAGCACCCCCACCAGCTGCCAGATGAAGCGCCCCTGAACCAGGGGTGGCCGGTCGGCCTTACCATCCGGCGGCCCGATGCGGCTGACCGGGGGTAGGCCAGCCAGTGGCCTGTTTCGGCACGCGACCCCGCACGGGTTGCGTTTCATTTCACTTGTTCTCATGGGCCTTGTCTGAAGGCCCGGAAAGTCAGACTGTGGAGTTCTTCATCATCTCCATGCTCAACGGGTTGAGCTATGGGCTCCTGCTGTTCATGCTGAGTTCGGGTCTCACCCTGATCTTCAGCATGATGGGCGTCCTGAACTTCGCCCACGCGAGCTTCTACATGTTGGGTGCCTACATCGGCTACTCGGTCGGTCAGCTCGTGGGCTTCTGGCCGGCGCTGCTGGTCGCCCCCCTGGCAGTGGGCCTGCTGGGCGCCCTGTTCGAGCGCGTCAGCCTGCGCAAGGTGCACAAGTTCGGGCATGTGCCGGAGCTGCTGATCACCTTCGGCCTGTCTTACATCATCCTGGAGCTGGTGCAGCTGATCTGGGGCCGCACGGCGGTGGAGTTCCGCCCACCCGAGCTGCTGCAAGGTTCCGCGATCACGCTCGTCAGCCACGCCACCGACGGCCTGAGCCTGGTCTGGGGCCGGGCACCGGCCGAGATGTGCGGCGCCGCCGTGCAGACCATCTGCTCGCCGTTCCCGGCCACCCGCGCCTTCATGATGCTGGTGGCGGTGGTGATGCTCATCAGCGTCTGGCTGCTGCTCACCCGCACCCGCGTCGGCCTGGTGATCCAGGCTGCGCTGACGCACCCCGAGACGGTCGAGACGCTGGGCCACAACGTGCCCCGCGTGTTCATGCTGGTCTTCGGCGCGGGCACCGGCCTGGCGGGGCTGGCCGGCGTCATCGGGGGCAGCACCTTCGTGACCGAACCGGCCATGGCGGCCACGCTGGGCTCGCTGATCTTCGTGGTGGTGGTGGTGGGGGGCCTGGGTTCGCTCTCGGGCGCCTTCCTGGCTTCGATCATCATCGGCGTGGTGCAGACCTTCGCGGTCGCGCTGGACCACTCGCTGATCGGGCTTTTCCGCGGCATGGGCCTGCAACTCTCCGACGCCTGGCAGGACAACTCCGTGCTGCGGCTCACCATTTCGCAGGTGGCGCCCATCCTGCCTTACCTGTTCCTGGTTCTGGTGCTGATCTTCCGGCCCAAGGGCCTGCTGGGCACCCGGGAGACCTGACGCCATGTCAACCATCACCACCACCCCCGCCACGACCACCACAGCCAGGCGTTTCAACGTCGGCCGCTGGGTGACCTGGACCCTGTTCGCCATCGTCCTGCTGCTGGCGCCGAAGGTGTTCACCAGCAACCTGTCGATCTCCATGCTGGCGCAGATGGGCATCGCCATCATCGCCTGCCTGTCCTACAACATGCTGCTGGGGCAGGGCGGCATGCTCAGCTTTGGCCACGCGGTCTACACCGGTCTGGGCTCGTACATGGCGATCCACGCCCTGCTGCGCGTGTCCGAGGGCGCGCTGTCGCTGCCGGTGAGCCTGGTGCCCCTGGTGGGCGGCCTGGCGGGCCTGTTCTTCGCCTTGCTGTTCGGTTACGTCACCACCAAGAAAGCCGGCACCACGTTCGCCATGATCACCCTGGGCTTTGGCGAGCTGGTGTTTGCCATGTCGCTGATGTTCTCGGAGTTCTTCGGCGGCGAGGCCGGCGTCACGGCCGACCGCATGGTGGGCGACCCGGTGTTCGGCATCACCTACGGCCCGGGTGTGCAGGTGTACTACCTCATCGCGGTCTACACCTTCGTGAGCGTGGCGCTGATGTTTGCCTTCACCCGCACACCGCTGGGGCGCATCCTCAACGCCGTGCGCGACAACCCGGAGCGCGTCGAGTTCATTGGCTACAACACGCAGATGGTGCGCTACTTCGCGTTCATCATCGCGGGCTTCTTCGCCGGCATCTCGGGCGGCCTAGCGGCGATCCAGTTCGAGATCGTCACCGCCGAGGTGGTGGGGCCGATCCGCTCCGGTGGCTACCTGCTGTTCACCTTTCTGGGCGGCGCCACCTTCTTCTTCGGCCCCATCATCGGGGGCGTGCTGATGGTGCTGGCCTTCGTGCTGTTCTCGGAGCTGACACGGGCCTGGCTGCTGTACCTGGGCCTGATCTTCCTGTTCATGGTGATGTACGCACCGGGCGGCATTGCCAGCCTGATCATGATGAACATGCGGGTGGCGGCCTACGGCCGGCTGCGCGAGCTGGCGGGGAGCTACATCGTCCTCACACTGGCCTCGCTGCTGATGCTGGCGGGCGCGGGTGCGCTGATCGAGATGATCTACCACCTGCAGCTCAGCACCGCCATGGGCGACAGCGTGAAGTTCCTGGGCCTGACGCTGCACACCCGGGAGGCCCTGAGCTGGATCGGCGGTCTGGTGGTGCTGCTGGTGGGCTGGGGCGTGTTCGAGGGGGCCCGACGCGGCTTCATGCGCCGGTGGTCGGTGATCCAGACCGACATTGAAAACGACATCAAGCGCCGGGAGAACGCATGAGCACCGACCAAACCACCCACGCCCCGGCTTCCCGCACGCCCGAGGCCGTGCACTACGACGAGTCGATGAGCCACATCCACGCCGGCGGTTATGCGCTGGAACTGCGCCAGCTGCGCAAGAGTTTCGGCAAGACCGAGATCATTCGCGGGATCGACCTGGCGGTGCGCAGCGGCGAGCGGGTGGCCATCATCGGCCCCAACGGCGCCGGCAAGTCCACCCTGTTCAACCTGATCTCGGGTCGATTCGCCCCCACCAGTGGCGACGTGCTGCTGGGCGGGCAGCGCATCAACGGCAAGAGGCCGTTCGAGATCAACCGCATGGGGCTCTCGCGCAGCTTTCAGATCACCAACATCTTCCCCAAGCTCAGCGTGTTCGAGAACCTGCGCTGCAGCGTGCTCTGGAGCCTGGGCTACAAGTACGCGCTGTTCCGCTTCCTGGCCGACCTGCGCGACGCCAACGACCGGGCCGAGCAGCTCATGCAGATGATCCGACTGGACAAGAAGCGAGACGTGCTGGCCATGAACCTCACCTACGCCGAGCAGCGCGCGCTGGAGATCGGCATCACCATCGCCGGTGGCGCGGGCGTGATCCTGCTGGACGAGCCCACGGCTGGCATGAGCAAAAGCGAGACCAGCCGATTCATCGAGCTGATCCGCGAGGTGACGGTGGGCAAGACGCTGCTCACGGTGGAGCACGACATGGGCGTGGTTTTCGGCCTGGCCGACAAGATCGCGGTGGTGGTGTATGGCGAGGTGCTGGCCTTCGACACACCGGAAGCGGTGCGCGCCAACGCCAAGGTGCAAGAGGCTTACCTGGGCTCGGTACTGGCCGATGGGCAGGCCGCCTCTGCAGGCCACTGAGGAGCGAACCAGATGCTGACCATCGACAACCTCCACGCCTACTACGGCAAAAGCCATGTGCTGCACGGCGTGTCATTCACCGTCGGCAAGGGCGAGATCGTCGCCCTGCTGGGCCGCAATGGCTCGGGCCGTTCCACCACCGCCAAGACCATCATGGGCCTGGTGGACGCCACCGGTGACGTCCAGTGGCAAGGCAAGGGCATCCTGGGGCGCAAACCCTTCGAGATCGCCCACCTGGGCCTGGGCTATGTGCCCGAGAACCGCGACATTTTTCCCAAGCTCACGGTGCACCAGAACCTGCTGCTGGGCCAGAAGGGCAGCGGCAAGGGCAGCCGCTGGAGCTTTGACGACATGTACGACATGTTTCCCCGCCTGAAGGAGCGTCAGCACACCGAGGCCGGCGTGCTGTCGGGTGGCGAACAGCAGATGCTCACGCTGTGCCGCACGCTCATGGGCGACCCGGACCTGATCATCATCGACGAGCCGACCGAGGGCCTGGCGCCCAAGATCGTGGAACTGGTGGGGCAGTACCTGCAAACCCTGAAGGGGCGGGGCGTGTCGGTGCTGCTGATCGAGCAGAAGCTCACCATTGCCATGGCCATCTCGGACCGCGTGCTGGTGATGGGCCACGGCAGCATCGTGTTCGAGGGCACGCCGGACAGCCTGCGTGCCGACCCGGAGACGCGCAAGGAATGGCTGGAGGTCTAGATGGGATGCCCTGCGCGCCGCGCTGCGCGCGTGCCTTGCAGGCCGCAGCACCGGCAGAGCCGATGCTTCTTCGGGCTGTCCAAGCCTGCGCAGGCAGGCTTGGAGCCGCAGCCCGTTCCGCGGCATCCTGGGATGGGTGGCACGCGCTCCGGCTGGACGCTTGACTCGCAGGGGACAAGGGGCGCTTGCCGCGCTGCACAAATTTTCTAAGATCGAACGGTCGTTCTTTTTGTTTCGGCATTGGGCACAATGCCTTTTGCTTTCCACAACGAATTCCAAGGAGATTCCATGACTGCTGAGTACCAGGTCCACGGCGATGTGGCCGTCATCACGCTGAACAACCCGCCGGTCAACGGCCTGGGTTTGTCCACCCGGCAGGCCATCGTGGATGGGCTGGAGAAGGCCGAGAACGACGCCGCCGTCAAGGCCGTGGTGCTCACGGGCGCGGGCAAGGCGTTCTCAGGCGGCGCGGACATCCGGGAATTCGGTTCGCCCAAGGCGGTGCAGGAGCCGAACCTGCTGTCGGTCATCACCCGGGTGGAAAACACCACCAAGCCGGTGATTGCCGCTTTGCACAGCGTGGCCATGGGCGGCGGCCTTGAATTGGCGCTCGGCGCGCATTACCGCATCGCCGCCCCCGGCTGCAACGTGGCGCTGCCCGAGGTGAAGCTGGGCCTGATCCCCGGCGCCGGTGGCACGCAGCGCCTGCCGCGCGTGCTGGGTGTGGAAGCCGCCCTGAACATGATCGTGAGCGGCGAGCCCATCAAGAGCGAGATGCTGGCCCAGCTGCCCGGCCAGAAGCTGTTCGACAAGCTGGCGTCGTCGCCCGAGGCGCTGGCAGAAGAAGCCATGGCACTGGCCCGCGAGATGGCGGCCAAACACGCCGACGGCTCGGCCTTTCCGCTGGTGCGCAACCTGCCCTGCAAGCACCCCAACCCCGACGCCTACTTCCAGTTCGCGCGCAACATGGTCAAGGGCATGGCCAAGAACTTCCCCGCGCCGGCCAAGTGCGTGGACGCCGTGGAAGCTGCCACGAAGAAAAAATTCGCCGACGGCATGGCCTTCGAGCGCGAGATCTTCATCAACCTAATGTGGACGCCCGAGTGCCGCTCGCTGCGCCACCTGTTCACCGCCGAGCGTGCCGCCAGCAAGATCCCGGACGTGCCGGAAGACACGGCCAAGCGCAGCATCGAGTCGGTGGCCGTCATCGGCGCCGGCACCATGGGTGGCGGCATCACCATGAATTTCCTGAACGCCGGCATCCCCGTGAAGATGCTGGAAATGAAGCAGGAGGCGCTGGACCGCGGCATTGCCACCATCCGCAAGAACTACGAAGCCCAGGTGAAGAAGGGCAAGCTCAAGCAGGACAAGTACGAGCAGCGCATGAGCCTGCTGAGCACCACGCTGAGCTACGACGAGCTGAAAGACGCCGACCTCGTGATCGAGGCCGTGTTTGAAGAAATCGGCGTGAAAGAAGCGGTGTTCAAGGAACTCGACCGCGTGATGAAGCCCGGCGCCATCCTGGCCACCAACACCTCCACGCTGGACGTCAACAAGATAGCGTCCTTCACCCAGCGCCCGCAGGACGTGGTGGGCCTGCACTTCTTCAGCCCGGCCAACGTGATGAAGCTGCTGGAAGTGGTGCGCGGCGAGCAGACCGCCAAGGACGTGATGGCCACCGTGATGGCGGTGGCCAAGAAGATCAAGAAGACGGCGGTGGTGTCCGGCGTGTGCGACGGCTTCATCGGCAACCGCATGATCGAGCAGTACGGCCGCCAGGGCGGTTTCCTGCTGGATGAGGGCTGCACGCCCGAGCAGGTGGACAAGGCGATGGAGAAGTTCGGCATGGCCATGGGCCCGTTCCGCATGGGCGACCTGGCCGGCAACGACATCGGCTGGGCGATCCGCAAGCGCCGCTACCAGGAAAAGCCGGACATGAAGTACAGCCAGACGGCCGACCTGCTGTGCGAGAAGGGCCGCTTCGGCCAGAAGACCGGTGCCGGCTGGTACGACTACGTGCCCGGCAAACGCGATGCGATCCCGAATGCCGAGGTGGTGCAGATGATCGAGGAACACCGCAAGAGCCTGGGCATCACGCCGCGCAAGATTTCCGATGAGGAGATCGTGCAACGCCTGATCTTCGCGCTGGTGAACGAGGCCGCGCACATCCTGGAAGAGGGCATTGCCAACAAGGCCAGCGACATCGACGTGGTCTACATCTTCGGTTACGGCTTCCCGGCCCACCGCGGCGGCCCCATGAACTACGCCAATGAAGTGGGCCTGTTCAACGTGGTGCAGGCCATGAAGCGCTTTGCCAGGAACCCGCTGGACGACGCGAAGTTCTGGGAGCCGGCGCCGCTGCTGGCTCGCCTGGCTGCCGAAGGCAAAACGTTTTGATGACCGCCCGAATCACGAACTGAGGAAATTCAAATGACCAACGCCGTCATCGTCTCCACCGCCCGCACACCCCTGACCAAGAGCTGGAAGGGCGCTTTCAACATGACCCACGGGGCCACGCTGGGCGGCCACGCGGTCCAGCACGCCGTGCAGCGCGCCGGCATCGACGCCGCCGAGGTGGAAGACGTCATCATGGGTTGCGCCAACCCCGAGGGCGCCACCGGCATGAACATCGCGCGCCAGATCGCGCTCAAGGCCGGCATGCCCATCAGCGTGTCGGGCATGACCGTCAACCGCTTCTGCTCGTCCGGCCTGCAGACCATCGCATTGGCCGCGCAGCGCATCATCGCCGGCGAGGGCAGCGTGTACGTGGCCGGCGGGGTGGAAAGCATCTCCTGCGTGCAGCAGGAAATGAACCTGCACATGATCAAGGACCCCTCGCTGGAGAAGATGAAGCCCGAGATCTACTGGAACATGCTGCAGACCGCCGAGCAGGTGGCCAAGCGCTACAACATCAGCCGCGACGCCATGGACGAATACGGCGCGGCCAGCCAGCAGCGCGCCACCGCCGCGCTGGAAGCGGGCCTGTTCAAGGACGAGATTGCGCCCATCACCGTGACCGCCGGCGTGGCCGACAAGGTCATGGGCCTGATGAGCAAGCAGGTCACGGTCGAGAACGACGAAGGCATCCGCGCCGGGACCACCAAGGAAGGCATCTCGGGCCTGCGCTCGGCGCTGCCGGGCGGCCTGATCACGGCGGGCAACGCCAGCCAGTTCAGCGACGGCGCGGGCGCATGTGTGCTGATGGACGAAACCCTGGCCGAGCAGCGTGGCCTCCAGCCGCTGGGCCGTTTCCTCGGCTTCGCTGTGGCCGGTTGCGAGCCGGACGAAATGGGCATCGGCCCGGTGTTCGCCATCCCCAAGGTGCTGGCGCGCCTGGGCCTGAAGGTGGGCGACATCGACCTGTGGGAGCTCAACGAAGCCTTTGCCGTGCAGGTGCTGTACTGCCGCGACAAGCTGGGCATCCCCCAGGAACGCCTGAACGTGAACGGCGGCGCCATCGCCGTGGGCCACCCCTACGGTGTGTCCGGCCAGCGCCTGACCGGCCACGCGCTGATCGAAGGCAAGCGCCGCGGCGCCAAGCGCGTCTGCGTGACCATGTGCATCGGCGGCGGCATGGGTGCAGCGGGCGTTTTCGAGGTGCTGTGATTCCCTGCTGAACGTTGGAACCCATGAGCGACCTCAGCGCCAGTCCCGAGGTGTTTCTGGCCATGGGCCGCGAGGTCCTGGCCTCGCAGCCTTTTTCCATCCTCATCGGGGCTGAGTTGAGTGCGCTCTCACCCGGGCGTTGCGAACTGCAGGTGCCGGTGACGAACGCCATCCAGCAGCAACACGGCTTTGTGCACGGCGGCGTCATCAGCTACGCGGCCGACAACGCGCTCACCTATGCCGGCGGCACGGCCTTGCGGGTGCCGGTGGTCACGTCCGAACTCAAGATCAACTACCTGCGCCCGGCCATTGGCGAGCGCCTGGTGGCGCGCGCCGACGTGGTCTACGCCGGGAAGTCGCAGGCGGTGTGCCGTTGCGACGTGTTCGTGGTGAGGGACGGCGTGGAAAAGCTCTGCGCCATCGCTCAGGGAACCATCGTCGCGCTGCCCCCCACTGCCGGCGCCTGAACGGGCTGCACGGCGCAGCAACCAAAGAGATCCAACACCCATGAGCCTGCGCCCCACGATCGACTTTCTTCTCCACGACTGGCTGGCCGTTGAAAGCCTGAGCCAGCGTGAGCGTTTTGCCGACCACAGCCGCGAAACGTTCGCCGCGGTGCTCGACACCTGCGAGCGCATCGCCCGCGAAAAATACGCGCCCTTCAACCGCCTGGTGGACACGCAGGAGCCGCACTTCGACGGCGAAAAGGTGATCCTGCCGCAGGCCACGCACGATGCACACAAGGCCTACGCCGAGAGTGGCATGCTCAGCGCCGCGCAGGATGTCGACGTGGGCGGCATGCAGCTGCCTTACACCGTGGAAGCCGCAGCCAACGCCTTCTTTGCCATGGCATCGGTCAGCATCGGCAGCGGCATGCTCACCACCGGCAACGCCAACCTGCTGATGAAGCACGGCACCGAGGCGCAGAAGCAGGTGTTCGCGCTGAACGAGTTTTCGGGTCGCTTCTCGGGCACCATGTGCCTGAGCGAGCCGCAGGCCGGCTCCAGCCTGAGCGACGTGATGACGCGCGCCGTGCCTGACGGCAGCGATTTCGCGAGCGACCCACTGGGCCCGCGCTACCGTCTCAAGGGCAACAAGATGTGGATCTCGGCCGGCGAGCACGAGCTGACCGAAAACATCATCCACCTCGTGCTGGCGAAGATCCCCGACGAGAATGGCAAGCTGGTCCCCGGCACGCGTGGCATCTCGCTTTTCATCGTGCCAAAGAAACTGGTGGGCACCGACGGTGAACTCACCGGCGAGCGCAACGACGTGGCCCTGGCCGGCCTGAACCACAAGTGCGGCTGGCGCGGCACCACCAACACGCTGCTGAACTTTGGCGAAGGCAAGTACCCCGTGAAGGGCGAGGCCGGCGCCGTGGGCTACCTGGTGGGCGAGCCCGGCAAGGGCTTGCACTGCATGTTCCACATGATGAATGAGGCCCGTATCGGCGTGGGCATGGCGGCCACCATGCTCGGCATGGCCGGCTACCTCGCCAGCCTGGACTATGCGAAGAACCGCCCGCAGGGTCGCCCCATGGGCCCCGCCGGCAAAGACCCCGCCCAGCCGCCGGTGCGCATCATCGAACACGCCGACGTGAAGCGCATGCTGCTGGCCCAGAAAGCCTATGCCGAAGGCGCGCTGGCACTGGAGCTGTATTGCGCCCGCCTGGTGGACGAGCACCACACCGCTGAAGCCGCCGTGGCCGACGACGCCCGCCTGCTGCTGGAGGTGCTCACCCCGATAGCCAAGAGCTGGCCCAGCGAGTGGTGCCTGGAAGCCAATAGCCTGGCGATCCAGATTCACGGGGGATACGGCTACACGCGCGATTTCCCGGTGGAGCAGTACTGGCGCGACAACCGCCTGAACATGATCCACGAAGGCACACACGGCATCCAGGCCATGGACCTGCTGGGCCGCAAGGTGCTGATGGAGAACGGCAAGGGCCTGCAGCTGCTGGCCGGGCGCATCAACGCCACCATCGAGCGCGCCATTCAGCAACCCGAACTCGCGGTGCACGCCAATGCGCTGGGGCAGGCGCTGGCGCAGGTGGGCGCGGCCACCAAGGCCGCCTGGGCCACCGGCGAGCCCACCGACGCACTGGCCAATGCCGTGCCCTACCTGCAGGCTTTCGGCCACACCGTACTGGCCTGGATCTGGCTCGACGTGGCGCTCACCGCGCAGGCCGCCACCGACAGCCCGGCCCGCACCGGCCGCCTCGCCGCCATGCGCTACTTTTTCCATTACGAGCTGCCGAAGATCGGTGCCTGGCTGGCCGTGGTGAGCAGCCGCGACCAGACCTGCGCCGCGCTGCCCGAGGAGGCGTTCTGATGTTGCGACACATCGTCATGTGGAAGCTCAAGGAGCAGGCCGAAGGCGCGACCCGAGAAGAGAACGCTGCGAAGGCGCGGGAACTGCTGCTGGCCTGCGCCCGGCTGGACCCCGGCATCGTGCACTTCGAGGTGGGCACCGCGGCGCCCGGCCTGGAGTGCACCTGCGACCTAGTGCTGGACAGCACGTTTCGCGACCAGGCCGCCCTGGTGGCCTACCAGAATCACCCGCAGCACGTGGCGATCAAGCCGTTCATGAAGGCCATCGTCGAAGCCCGGCAGTGCATGGACTACGAGATCTGATCCCGTCCCCTGCGCGCCACCGCGGCGCGCGTGCACAGACGTGACAGGCCCACGCTGGCGCACCCACCAGAATGGCCTCCGAACCCCCACCACACCAGAGAGAGACAAACATGACCCGCACCATCACCCAACTCTTTGACCTCACCGGCAAGACGGCCCTGATCACGGGCGGCTCGCGTGGCCTGGGCCTGCAGATGGCCCACGCGCTGGGCGAGGCGGGCGCCCGCGTGCTCATCAGTTCGCGCAAGGCGGACGATCTGGAGGCCGCCACGGCCGAGCTGCAGGCCGCCGGCATCGACGCCCGCTGGGTGGCCGCCGACTGCTCGCGCGAGGACGACATCCAGCGCCTGGCCGACGAAAGCCTGCAGCGCCTGGGCGACATCGACATCCTGGTCAACAACGCCGGCGCCGCCTGGGGGGCCCCCGCCGAAGACCATCCCGTCGAGGCCTGGGACAAGGTGATGAACCTCAACGTGCGCAGCTACTTCATCCTGAGCCAGCTCATCGCCAAGCGCAGCATGATCGCGCGCCGCAGCGGCAGCATCATCAACACCGCGTCCATCGCCGGCCTGGGCGGCAACCCCAGCGGCATGAAGACCATCGCTTACAACACGTCCAAGGGCGCGGTGATCAACTTCACCCGTGCCCTGGCGGCCGAGTGGGGCGAGCAGGGCATCCGCGTCAACGCCATCTGCCCGGGCTTCTTCCCGAGCAAGATGACGGTGGGCACGCTGAAGGCCATGGGCGAAGAGAAGCTCGCCTCGCACGCGCCGCTGCGCCGCCTGGGCGACGACGAAGACCTCAAGGGCCTGACCGTGCTGTTCGCGTCGGATGCCGGCAAGCACATCACCGGCCAGTGGCTGGCGGTGGACGGCGGCGTCAGCGTGATCACGGGCGGCTGACCGCGCACGCTTGATCGAGCACCCTCAACCCCGTTCGGGGCTGGGCCTGTCGAAGCCCTCGCACACCATGGTTTTCTGGTCGAAGGCACCATCACCCGTTCGGGCTGAGCCTGTCGAAGCCTTCACTCACCCACCCGGTGAACCCTTCGACAAGCTCAGGGCGAACGGGTTTTCAGACACAGCATGAAGTTTCAAGTCCACATCCCTTTTGTCGAGCTGCTCGGCTTTGAACTGCACAAGTTCGAAGGCGGGGAGGCCACGATCACGTTCGACCCCAAGCCCGAGCATGAAAACTCGTTCAACGTGGTGCACGGCGGCGCCAGCATGACCCTGCTCGACGTGGTGATGGCGCACGCCGCGCGCTCGGTGGAGCCGGCCATGGGCTGCGTCACCATCGAAATGAAGACCAGCTTCATGCGCGCCGCCAAGGGCCCCCTCACCGCCAAGGGCCGGCTGCTGCACCGCACCGCCACCATGGCCTTTACCGAGGGCAGCATCTTCGATGCCGACGACAAGCTCTGCGCCCACGCCACCGGCACCTTCAAGTTCGTGCCACGCCTGCCCGTGGGCAAGTCCACGCAGGCGCTGAACACGCTCAAGACCGACTGATTCGAACCCCTACACTCCCAAGGAGACACCCCATGCCCGCCAATCAGCAGATCGTCCTCGACAACCGCCCGCAAGGCGAAGCCACCGTCGACAACTTCAAGCTCGTCACCACCGACACCCCGGCGCTGGCCGACGGCCAGGTGCTCGTCAAGCACCACTTTCTCAGCCTCGACCCGTACATGCGCGGCCGCATGAACGACAGCAAGAGCTACGCCGCGTCCCAGCCGCTGGGCGAGGTGATGATTGGTGGCACCGTGGGCGAGGTGGTCGAATCAAAGCACCCCAAGCTCAAGGCCGGCGACCAGGTGGTCGGCATGGGCGGCTGGCAGGAATACAGCGTGGTCGACGCTACGCAGCCGGGTGCGCTGCGCAAGGTCGACACCACGCACGTGCCGCTGTCGTACTACCTGGGTGCCGTGGGCATGCCCGGCGTCACCGCCTGGTACGGCCTGGTGAAGATCATTGCGCCGAAGGCCGGCGACACCGTGGTGGTGAGTGCTGCCACGGGTGCGGTTGGCAGTGCCTTTGCCGCCCTGGCCAAGGCCCGCGGCTGCCGCGTGGTGGGCATCGCCGGTGGCCCCGAGAAGTGCGCCTACGCGGTGGACGAGCTGGGTTTTGACGCCTGCATCGACTACAAGCTGCACAAAGACATGTACTCGCTGGCCAAAGCGCTCAAGCAGGAATGCCCGGATGGCATCGATGGCTACTTCGAGAACGTGGGCGGCATGGTGCTCGACGCCGTGCTGCTGCGCATGAACGCCTTCGGCCGCATCGCGGTGTGCGGGATGATCGCCGGCTACGACGGCGCGCCGCTGCCGCTGGCCAACCCGGCGCTGATTCTGATCAACCGCCTGAAGATCGAGGGCTTCATCGTCAGCGAGCACATGGAGATCTGGCCGGAGGCCCTGGCCGAGCTGGGTGCGCTGGTGGCAGAAGGCAAGCTGCGCCCGCGCGAGACGGTGGCGCAAGGCATCGACAATGCGCCCGAGGCTTTCCTGGGTCTGCTCAAGGGCAAGAACTTTGGCAAGCAGTTGGTCAAACTGATCTGAGGTCACCGCGGAGGCTGGCATGAACACGACCCACGACGTTTTCAACCAGCCCGAGCCGCTGGTCGATGTGAACCTGTTCGACACCCACCGGGCCTTGCAGGACGCGCTGAAGTTCAACGCGCCGGGCCTGGACACAGCGGGCTTCAGCGCCCTGGGCGTCCGGGTTGGCAGTGCCGACATGCAGCAGCACGCGCGGCTGGCCCATGTGTTCACGCCGCAGCTCAAGAGCCACAGCCGCGTCGGCCACCGCATCGACCAGGTGGAGTTCCACCCGAGCTACCACGCGCTCATGTCGGCCGCCACGGCGGCGGGTTTGCACGGCACGCCGTTCGCGGCCGACGAGCAGGCCAGCGGCCACGCCCATGTGAAGCGGGGTGCCAGCTTCATGCTTTTCACCGAGCTGGAACCGTCCATCCTGTGCCCGATTTCCATGACCTATGCGGTCACGCCGGCGCTGCGCGACAACGCCGCCATCTACCGCGACTGGGCACCGGGCCTCACCAGCCGCGCCTACGATCCCGCGCTCAAGCCCTTCAGCGAAAAAGCCGGCCTCACGATGGGCATGGGCATGACGGAGAAGCAGGGCGGCTCGGACGTGCGGGCCAACACCACGCAGGCCCTGCCCGCCGGGCAGGACGCCTGGGGCCAGCGCTTCACGGTCACCGGCCACAAGTGGTTCTTCTCGGCGCCCATGTGCGACGCCTTCCTCATCCTGGCGCAGACGCCAGCCGGCTTGAGCTGCCTGTTCCTGCCCCGCGTGTTGCCCGACGGCACGCTCAACGAGCTGCACATCCAGCGCCTGAAAGACAAGCTGGGCAACAAGGCCAACGCCAGCTCCGAGGTCGAATTCACCGGCGCCACCGCCTGGCTGGTGGGCGAAGAAGGACGCGGTGTGCCGCAGATTTTGTCCATGGGCACCCTGACGCGGCTCGACTGCGCGCTGGGCACCAGCGGGCTGATGCGCCAGTCGCTCGGCATCGCCCTGCACCACACGGCCCAGCGCAAGGCCTTCGGCAAGGCGCTGATCGAGCAGCCGCTCATGAAAAACGTGCTGGCCGACCTGGCGCTCGAATCCGAGGCCGCCACCGCGCTGGCCCTGCGCCTGGCGCGCAGCTTCGACAAAACGGGCGACGCGCACGAGCAGGCCATGCAGCGCCTGCTGACGCCTGTGGCCAAGTTCTGGATCTGCAAGCGCGGCAGCACGTTCGCCCAGGAAGCCATGGAATGCCTGGGGGGCAACGGTTATGTGGAGGAGGGTGGCGAAGGCATCATGGCCCGCATCTACCGCGAGATGCCGGTCAACAGCATCTGGGAGGGCGCCGGCAACATCATGGCGCTGGACCTGCTGCGCGCCCTGCGCAAGGCCGATGCCGCCGCCGCGCTGGCGCACGAACTCGCCCCGGCCAAAGGCATGCACCCCGCGCTGGACCACCTGGCCAGCCGCCTGCCCATCCGGGTGGAAGCAATGGCCACCGAAATGGAAGCCCGCCGCCTGGCGCAAGACGTGGCACTCGCCGTGCAGGCCGCGCTGCTGGCCCAGACTGCGCCCCCTGCCGTGTTCGGCGCCTTCTGCGATTCGCGTCTGGGCGGCGACTGGGGCCTGAGCTTCGGTTCACTGGGCGCAGGCGCCGATTTCGACGCCATCATCCAGCGGGCCATGCCCGCATGAAAACCGACACACCCGTTCGGGCTGAGCCTGTCGACGCCCTCAACCGGCCCTGAGCCACACGCGAAACCCCATGTCCGACCTCATCCTCCACCACTACCCCAGTTCACCCTTCTCGGAGAAGGTTCGCCTGATCATGGGCCACAAGGGCCTGGCCTGGCAGAGCGTGGTCATTCCGCGCATCATGCCCAAGCCCGATGTGCTGGCGCTCACCGGCGGCTACCGCCGCACGCCCTTCCTGCAGGTGGGAGCCGACATCTATTGCGACACCGCGCTCATCTGCGACGTGCTGGAACACCGCCAGCCCACGCCCGCGCTCTACCCCGAACACCAGAAAGGCATCGCCCGCGTGCTGGCGCAGTGGGCCGACAGCACGCTCTTCTGGGCCGCCATGGGCCACAACCTCAGCCCGAAGGGCGCGGCGGCGCTGTTCGCCGGCCAGCCGCCCGAGGCCGCGCAGGCGTTTGCCGCCGACCGCGGTGCCATGCGCAGCGGCATGGCCAGCCTGCGCCCGGGTGACGCCACCGCCGCCTACCGCAGCTACCTGCGTCGCCTGGCCAACATGCTGCACGAACAGCCCTTCCTGCTGGGCGCTGCGCCCTGCGTGGCCGACTTCGCCGCCTACCACCCGCTGTGGTTCAGTCGCGTGGTGAACCCGGCCATGGCCGGCGTGCTCGACGCCACGCCCGATGTGCTGGCCTGGATGGACCGCATGGCCGCCATCGGCCACGGGCAGATGGGCAAACTGGACTCGACGCAGGCCATTGCCATCGCCGCTGCTACGGAGCCGGCACCCCTGCCCGAAGAAGCTTTCCAGGACGAACACGGCATACCGCTGGGCAGCCGCGTCACCATCGCGGCCGAGTCCTTTGGCCAGGAGCCCACCGAAGGCATCCTGCGCGCCGCCAGCCGCACCCACTACACGCTGGAGCGTACCGACGAGCGCGCTGGCCGCCTGCATGTGCACTTTCCGCGCATCGGTTTTGTGCTGAGGGAAGTGCGCGCTTGAGTTCCGCCCTTTCCCCATCGGCCCGGGCGCCGCTGCCCGACGTGCAGTGGCGCTGCCTGCCGTTCGGCGCCTTGCTGCCCCACACGCTCTACGCCTTGCTGCGCCTGCGCGCCGAGGTGTTCGTGGTGGAGCAGGCCTGCGCCTTTCAAGACTTGGACGATGCCGACCCGGCCTGCCTGCACCTGCTGGGCGAGGCGCGTACCGCCGCCGGCCCGCGCCTGCTGGCCTACACCCGGCTGGTGCCCGCCGGCCTGAAGTACGCCGAGGCCAGCATCGGCCGCGTGGTCACCGCCGCGTCCACCCGCGGCAGCGGCCTGGGCCACGCGCTGGTGCACGAGTCGGTGCGCCAGCTGCAGCAGTTGTGGGGCCCGCAGCCGATCCGCATGGGCGCGCAGGCGCACCTGCAGGGCTTCTACCGCGAACACGGCTTCGTGTCCGACGGCCCGCTGTATGTCGAGGACGGTATCGACCACATTGAAATGATCAGACAGTGAGCCCCCCTGCGCCGCTTCGCGTCTTCCCCCCCAGGGGACCACACCAGCGGCCGGGCCAAGCCCGTTCCGCGGTGTGAGCCAGACAGCTTCCCTTCAAACGACAGACACCACACAAGGAGACATCACCATGATTCAGGATTTCAAAGGCAAGACCGCTGTGCTCACTGGCGCCGGTTCCGGCTTCGGCCTCGAATGCGCCCGCATCGGTGCCCGCCTGGGCATGAACCTGGTGCTGGTGGACGTGCAGCAGGACGCGCTGGACAAGGCACAGGCCGAGATGGAAGCCGCTGGCGCGCCCGTGCTGGCTCGCCGGGTGGACGTGTCCAGCGACGAGCAGATGGCCGCGCTGGCCGCTGATGTGCAGCAGCGTTTCGGCGCGCCGCACTTCGTGTTCAACAACGCCGGCGTGGGCTCGGGCGGCCTCATCTGGGAAAACTCGGTGAAAGACTGGGAGTGGGTGCTGGGCGTGAACCTGTGGGGAGTCATCCACGGCGTGCGCCTGTTCACCCCGATGATGCTGGCCGCCGCCCAGGCCGACCCCGCGTACCAGGGCCACATCGTCAACACCGCCAGCATGGCCGGCCTGCTGACGCCGCCCAACATGGGCATCTACAACGTGAGCAAGCACGCGGTGGTGAGCCTCACCGAAACCCTCTACCAAGACCTGAAGCTGGTGAGCGATCAGGTGAGCGCCAGCGTGCTCTGCCCGTATTTCGTGCCCACCGGCATCAGCCAGAGCCACCGCAACCGCCCGGCGGCGCTGGCCGACGAGGCCCCCACCCAGAGCCAGCTGATCGGCCAGGCCATGAGCGACAAGGCGGTGAGTTCGGGCAAGGTCACGGCGGCCGAAGTGGCGCAGAAGGTGTTCGACGCCATCCGCGTCGACCAGTTCTACATCTACAGCCACCCCAAGGCGCTGGGCAACGCCCGCCAGCGCTTCGACGCCATCGTGGCTGGCACCAACCCGGCCGATCCGTTCGCCGAGCGGCCCGAGATTGGCGTGGCCCTGCGCTCGCAGCTGCGCGCCGGCTGACCGTCCGCGCACGCCATGGACGGCAGCGGCCACGCGCTGTTTGGCACGCCCTTTGGCACCTGCGGCATCGCCTGGGGGCCGGCGGGCATCACGGCGGTGCAGCTGCCCGACCCTTCACCCGAGGGCACCCGCGCGCGCCTGCTGCGCAGCCTGCCCGCGCCAGTGCCCGAAGCCGAACCGCCACCGGCGGTGCGAGACGCCATCACCGGCGTGCAGGCCCTGCTGGCCGGCCACTCGCCGGGCGACCTTCGCCATCTCGTGCTCGACATGTCGCGCCTCTCCGACTTCCACCAGCGGGTGTACGAACGCACCCGGGCCATCCCGCCCGGTCAGGTGCTGACCTACGGCGAACTGGCGGCCGCGCTGGGCGACCGGAACCTGGCACGCGCCATCGGCCAGGCGATGGGCGCCAACCCCTTCGCGCCGGTCGTGCCCTGTCACCGCGTGCTGGCGGCGGGCGGCCAGCCTGGGGGCTTCTCCGCCAGCGGCGGCGCCGTCACCAAGTGGCGCCTGCTGGAGGTGGAGGGCTATCGCCCGGGCGGAGAGCCCTCTTTGTTTGATTGAACGGGCGGCTCAGCCACCAGCCCTTCCGCCAGCGCCCGCGCCGAGAGCGGCGCGCAGCCTTCGGCCTGGTTGCTGATGGTGACGAAGGCGTTCTGCCCGGCGCCGGTCACGCCGGCGATCGTGCGGACCAGCAGCTCACGGGTTTCTGCGTCCACGTCGTGGATGCGGTCATAAGGGGCGTAGTCGTGCTCGGCTGCCTCGTAGCCATAGGCGCCGTGCAGCGGGTTCAGGTTCCAGCGGCAGACCATCGGGCCCGGCCAGAGCGCGCGCAACAGCGGCAGCTGCTCGGCCATGCGCGGCATCTTGGCGTGCAGGCCCAGGCAGTAGGTGGCGCCGGTTTCCTTGAGCACGGCCGCCAGCTGCGGCGCGATGATGGGCGAGAGCCACTCGGGGTTGCGCACCTCGACCGCCACCACGCCATCGGCCGTGGCGCCGCGCACATCGGGCAGTGCCCTGAGCAGGGCGCGCAGCCGCTCCAGCAGCAGCGGCAGGCGCTGCAACTGCGAAAAGGGCAGGGGACTGAGCTGGAACACCAGCGCGCCCACCTTGTCGCCCAGCCCCGCCAGCGCCGGGGTGACGAATGCCTGCGTCGCCAGCACCGGGTCCAGAAACGCCGTGTTGGGCTGGCGGCCCTGGCCCTGTTCGCCCCGTACCAGCGCGTCCGTGACCAACGCCGGCGCCTTCACCACGAAGCGGAAATCGTCCGGCACCTGGCCCGCATAGGCCGCGTACTGCGCCTCCGTCAGCGGGCGGTAGAACGAGCGGTCGATGCCCACGCAGCGCAGCAGCGGGTGCTGCGCGTAGGCACGCAGGCCGTTTCTGGCCAGCACGGATTCGCTGTACGGCACATCGTCCCAGACGATGCCCGCCCAGCCCGGGTAGCTCCAGGTCGAGCCCCCCAGGCGAATGCGCGGGTTCAGCCCGGCGGCCAGCGCGCGGGTGGTGTCGTCGTGAGGCCGGGGATGCACGTCGTCCGAGCGGCGCCGCGGGCCGCGCGGCGCGACATCGTCATCTCCCACCCCCTGGGCAGGGGGCGGCGCTTTCAGCCGGGTGGAGGGCGGTGCGGGCGGCGCACCGAACAGGTCGTCCTGCATGCTGGTTGGGGGTGTGACCGAACCGGGTGGCCGCTGCCGGCGGCGGCGCCGGGCTGCGCCGCTGGCTCGGTTCTTCTATGGAGGTGCTCCATTTTGTTGGAAAGATCCGGTTGCCACCCAGATCCGGGGACGAAGGGTTCTTCTGCACACGGCCCGTTCCCCAGGAATGCGGAATAAGTTGCATTTGCGCTCAGGCCGATCACCTCCAACGAAGCCGCCAAGGGTCAATGGCCGCTCGCCCCCGTGACCTGCCTGAAATGAGTCAGCTGGGCTGTCTATTGGCGGCGATTTGGTCAGCCATCTGTAAGCCGTTTCCCGCCATCGATGGGCCAGGATGGTGCATTGGCGCCATCGCCATTCCGCCCAATACCATCAGAAATCGGCGCTTGATGTACGCAAACGCACACAACTGTCGAGCTGATTAAAAAAGTTCGCAAACAAATTCCACAGTTGAAACATTATGTGGGATTGAATAGCTTTGCAGTGAAGCTCAAGCAGAATCGATTCACAGGGTGCTTGCCTTTCGGTTATGAACGTCATACGGAGGTGACAGGCGGTCCCTGTGCTTTCGGGGTCTGTTGAAAAATAGACCGATGTTTGTAATGTTTACTGGAGGTTTGACATGGAAAAATTTCTGACTGCAGCCCGGCATTTCGCACGGGACGAAGAGGGTGTGACCGCTATTGAGTACGGCTTGATTGCCGCTTTGATTGCGGTGGCGATCCTTATCGGTGCGGGTCTGGTGGGTACCAATCTGAATACGCTGTTCACCGATATTGCGGGCAAGCTGAAAATCTAATTGGCCCGCCGGAAGGCTTGAATTGGGCGAGATCCCGATTTGGGCAGGCGGGCCCGATGCCGGTCAATGGGGCCCAATCCCCCTCGGCGTTGGACAGATGAAGACCCGCAGCTTCTAAGACCCGCCAGACACCTGCGTCAGCCGACACAGCTGTCACAGGTGGTTCCCTGTTGAGCCAGGGGATTGACGGGCGCATTGAGCGAGCCCTGTTTAAAACGAAAAAGGCCAGGTCCAGGAGGAAACATGACGGATGACTACGCAGCCACTGGATGGCAAGCGGGCGTGGGCGCTGTGCTGATGCTGCTCCTGACCATCGCTGTGGTGTCGGACATCCGCCAGCGGCGCATCCCGAATGTGCTGGTGCTCGTGACCTTGGTGGCCGGCGTGCTCTTTCATTCTCTGGGGCCACAGGCCAGCGGTGCCGGTGGTCTTTTCTCGATGCAACCCGGGCCGCTGGGGGGCTGGCGTGCCCTCGGCGGGGCATTGGCCGGGCTGTTGCTGTTCTTGCCTTTTTATGTCCTGCGCTTGCTGGGTGCCGGGGACGTGAAGCTGCTCGCAGCCGTGGGCGCTTTTGCCGGGACCGCGGCCTTTCTCAACATCGCTCTCTGGGTACTGCTCGCCGGTGGCGTGCTGGCGCTGGCCCGCATGGCCTGGACGGGCAACGCCGGCCTGGTGCTGTTCAACGTGCGCGCCATCGTCGGCCAGCGATTGCCCGGCAGGCGGGTGGACGTCGATGTCAGCACCCGGACGGCCTGGCGCATGCCGTATGCGGTCGCCATCGCCAGCGGGGTGGTGGCCTATGGCGCCTGGATCCTCGGTGGTCACACGCCCTGGCTGGATTTCTGACCGCGCCATGACCGATCTGTCGCTTCACACCCCTTCGTCCCTGCTCAAGAGCCCATCGGTGGACGCGCCGCGGGGCGACGCGGCGCCGGTGGCGGGCCTGCCCGCCTCGTTCGTGACCGACCTGGCGTTGCGCCACCTGGCGCGCAAAGGCGAGCTCAAGCTGTATGCGCTGGCGCAGCAGCTGGGACTGGCCGTGCCCGAGGTGGACCCGCTGCTCAACCAGATGCGCGGCCTGGGGCTGCTGGAGGTGCCGCGCCGGGGGACGCTGGACGGCGACATCAGCTATGCCCTTACCGAAGCGGGCCAGCGCATGGCGCGCCTGGCGTTCGACAAATGCCAGTACGCCGGGCCGGTGCCCGTGACCTTGGCCGACTATGTGGCGCAGGTCAAAGACCAGGCCCAACGCCGCAAACCGCTGCGCGCCGAGCGCCTGCGCCACGCCCTGCGGGACCTGGTCATCTCACCGTATCTGCTGCCCACGCTGGGCAGTGCCCTCAATTCGGGCAAAGCCGTGTACCTGCACGGCGACAGCGGCACCGGCAAGACCTTCCTGGCCGAACACCTGGTGCGCACGCTGGAGGGCCACGTCTGGGTGCCGCATGCGGTGTACGTCGACGGGGAAGTGGTGCAGGTGTTCGATCCCATCGTGCACAAGCGGGTGACCCTGGCGCCGGTGCCGCAGGGCACGCTGGCGCGCGACCTGTCGGCCGATGGTCGCTGGGTGCGCAGCGAGCCACCGGTGGTGATGGCCGGGGGCGAACTCACCCTGGAAACGCTGGACCTGAGCTACAACGCCCACACCCGGCTGCACACCGCGCCGCCGCAGCTCAAGGCCAACAACGGCATTTTCGTGATCGACGATTTCGGGCGGCAGCGCGTCAGCCCGAGCGAGTTGATGAGCCGCTGGATCGTGCCGCTGGACCGCCAGCTCGACTACCTCACGCTCAGCAACGGCACCAAGTTCGCCGTGCCCTTCGATGTGCGCGTGATCTTCTCCAGCAACCAGGACCCCCAGGCGCTGGTGGACCCCGCTTTTGCCCGGCGCCTGGGCTACAAGATCCGCCTCAAGGCGCTACCGGTGGATCGCTACCGCGACGTGGTCCTGCAGGCCTGCGCACGCGCCGGCGTGCCGCCCGATCCGGCGGGGATCGACCACTTGGTCGGCACGCTGCATGCGCGTGAGCGGCGGCCCTTCTATCCCTGCGTTCCGTACGACGTGATCAGCAAGATTGCCGATCTCGACCGCTACCTCGACCAACCCGCCCGCCTGACGCCCGAGCTGCTCGACTGGGCGTGGCACACATCGTTCGGCCAACCCGGCGTGCCAGGTGACGCCCTGGTTTCCACCCCTTCAGGAGCATGAGATGCAAAGCAAGCGCGCCATTTTGATGTTGGCTTTTTCCGTGGTGGCCGGCGTGGCCGCCGTGCTCCTGGCCAGTCGCTGGCTGGGCCTGCAGACCGGTGGGGAGCGCTCCACGGTGCTGGTGGCCCGCAGCGACCTCGACCTGGGCCAGGCCATCACGGCGGAGATGCTGCAGCCGGTGGCCTGGCCCGCCGGGGCCCAGCCGGTGGGGTCTTTCAACGACGTGAAATTGCTCCAGGGCCGCGTGGTGCGCGCCAGCATCTACAAGGGCGAACCCGTGCTGGAGCCGAAGCTGGCCCCGGAAGGGACCAAGGCCGGCCTGGATTCGATCATCAAGGCGGGCCACCGGGCCATCACGGTCAAGGTGAACGAGGTGGTGGGCGTGGCCGGTTTCCTGGCGCCGGGCAGTTATGTCGATCTGCTGGTGAACATCAAGGACGACCGCGACCGGGCCATCTCGCGCGTGGTGCTCGAACGCATCATGGTCCTGGCCGTGGCGCAGGAAGCGCGTCGCCCGGATGAAACCAAGGCCCGCGTGGTCAATGCCGTGACGCTGGAGATGACCCCCGGGCAGGCAGAAAAGATCGACCTCGCCCGCAACGTGGGCACCCTGTCGCTGATGCTGCGCAACCAGGTCGACATGCAAGACCAGGTCACGGCCGGTATCACCCGCGACGAGCTGTTTGACGACGCGAAACCCGTCATGGGGCTGCTCCCGCAGCCCGCTGCCGCACCGGTGCGCCGTGCCAGCGCACCCCGCCCCGCGGCCAAACCGGTGGCGTCAACCGAATCGGTGGAGGTGATCCGGGGCCTGCAGAAAACCTCGTCCCATTTTTAAGCACCCAAGGAAACAAGAATGAAAACAACCGTCCCACAGGCCTTGCTGATCACCTCCATCTGGGCCGCTGGCGCGCTCAGCGTCGCGTCGGCGGGCGCGCAGAACGCGGCCAACGCGGCCTCCCGTCCGCTCAGCAACAGCCGCGTGGCCACCGCGCCCCCGCCGGTCACCACCGGGGCCGACATGGCCAGTGTCGGGCCGTCGATGGACCTGACCATCGGCAAGTCCACGCTGCTGCGCATGCCGTCGGCCGTGACCCGGGTGTCGCTGGGCAACCCGTCGGTGGCCGATGTGACGCTGATCAGCCCGACCGAGCTGTACCTGCTGGGCAAGACCTACGGGTCGACCAACCTCATCGTCTGGCGTCAGGGCAGCGGCCCGACCGCCATCGATATCAACGTCAACATCGACTACAAGCGCATGCAGGCCAAGCTGCGTGAGTTGCTGCCGGATGAAAAGGGGATCGAGGTGCGCCCGGCGGCCGACTCGGTGATCCTCACCGGCATGGTGAGCAGTGCGGTGAAGACCCGGGCCGCCGAGGAAATCGCCGCGGCGTTCGTGCGCGATGTGAACAAGAGCCTGGTGCTGCCGGCGGCGGGCGAGAACCGCGCCTCGGCCGGCGCGTCGTCGGCTGGGTCATCGGCCGCCCAGACGGCCGGCGCCAAGGTGGTGAACCTGCTGAGCATTGCCGAGGCCCAGCAGGTCATGCTGGAAGTGACCGTGGCCGAGGTCTCCAAGACGCTGATGGACAAGCTGGGCGCCAACCTCTTGTTCAGCCGCACCAACGGCAGCTGGATGTACGGCATCGGGTCGGCGCTGGGTGGGGACGGGCGCGGCCTGTTCAGCGCCCTCAAGAACAACGGCATGGGTGTCGAACTGGACGCCGAGAAGAGCGATGGGCTGGTGAAGATCCTGGCCGAGCCGAACCTGGTGGCCATCAGCGGCCAGGAAGCCAGCTTTCTGGCGGGTGGCAAGATTTTCATTCCCGTGGCGCGCACCAACGACGGCGGCGGCACCACGATCACGCTGGAGGAAAAGGAATTCGGCGTTGGCGTGAAGTTCACGCCCACCGTGCTGGAAGGCGGGCGCATCCACCTCAAGGTATCGCCGGAGGTGTCCGAACTCTCGCAGACCGGCTCGCCTTTCACCACCGTGAACGGCCAGACCGCCATCCTGCCCAGCTTCACCACGCGGCGGGCCCAGACCTCGGTGCAGCTCATGGACGGGCAGAGCCTGGCCATTGCGGGGCTGATCAAGAACAACGTGCGCCAGGCCATGGACGCCGTGCCCGGGCTGGGCGAGGTGCCCGTGCTGGGGGCCCTGTTTCGCAGCAACGAGTTCCAGGGCGACCGCAGCGAACTCATGTTCGTGATCACGCCGCGCCTGGTCAAGCCACTGGACCCCGGCTACATGCTCCCCACCGACGGCTACCGGCCGCCCAGCCGGTCCGAGTTCTATTTTGGGAACCAGCTGGAAGGTTCCGGCCGGGCCGACGTGCCCGCCGACCGGCCGCCCGCCGCCACGCCCGCTCCCACACCCAGCCGCGCCGACCTGCAAGCCCACTAACGGAGCCGCCCCATGAACCGCCTGATCTCCCTCGCCCGTCCGGCCGCTGCCACGGCGCTCGCCCTGCTGATGGCGGGTTGCGCCACCACCACGCCCCAGCTGGACACCCTGTTCGGCCAGGCGGTGCGCGAAGCCCGCATGTCCCAGACCCTGTATCCCCGGGCGTCGGAGAACACCGATCCGGTGCTCGGCATGGATGGAAAGGCCGCCGCGTCCGCGCAGCAGCGCTACCAGGATTCGTTCCAGAACCCGCCGCCCACGTTCAACATCATCAACATCGGTGGCGGGATCACGGGCAACTGATCCCTTCTTCTCCAGGTGAAACGGATGACCCGCATGTGCGCCCACAAACCACCGTCCCGCTGCGGCCGCCAGCGCGGGGCCGTGGCCCTCATTTTCGGCCTGATGCTGGCGGTGCTGCTCGGCTTCGCCGGTCTGGTGATCGACCTGGGGCGCTTCTTCGTGATCAAGAGCGAGTTGCAGAACGCCGTGGACGCCTGTGCGCTGGCAGCCGTGTCCCAGCTGCGGCCCGGGCAGAACAACCCGGGCGCCCTGACCAACGCCGTGGCTTACGGTCGGGTGTTCTCCACCGGGGGCGTCGAGGACCCGGATTCCACGCCACTGGTGGGCAACATCGATGCCATCAAAAACCGCATCAACTTCCAGAGCACGGTGATGGACATCCCGGCCAGCCAGATCATGTTCTCGGACACGCTCGACGGCGTCTACCTGCCCGCAGGTTCTGCCAACCCCAACACGGCGAGTTTCGTCCGGTGCACCTTTCCCCTGAACAACCTGCCGATCTATTTCATGCGCTTGCTCAGCCCCTTGCTCGACAAGCAGACCGTCTCGGCCATGGCGACCGCCGGCCTGGGCCAGTCGCAGGCGGCCTGCGGCCTTCCGCTCGGGGTGTGCAAGGCACCCGGTGGCACGGCGGGCAACCATTTTGGGCTGACCAAGGGGCAGTGGCTGATCCAGCCGAGCGGCCCGGGGTCCACCTATGGCACAGGCAATTTCGGCTGGATCGACTTCACGCCGCCGACCGGCGGGGCCAGCGAGTTGTCCGCCATGCTGCAGGGAACGGCGCAGTGCGGCATCGCCCTTGCCGACGAGGTCGGCCAGTCCGGGGCGATGAACTCGCTGGATGTCGCCTGGAACACGCGCTTCGGCCTCTACAAGTCCGGCGGCGGCAATCCCAAGGCCGACACGTCGCCGCCCGATCTCACCGGTTACACCTACACCCAGGCGACCTGGCCCCTGGGCGCGAATGCCTACGCCGGGAGCGTGGCCGGGCAATTCAACTACCAGAATGCGGCCGCGAACCTGCGACCGTATCAGTTGAGCCCGCCCAATCCCTACTTCAAGCTGAGCAGTGGGGCGCACAACGTTTTCGGGCGCACCCGGCGGCTGACCGTGGCACCCGTGGTGGATTGCGCGGTCTGGAACGCCAGCGGCAGCGCCAACCCGGCGGTGGACGGCTGGGCCTGCGTGCTGATGCTCAACCCCTTGCTGACCAACGCGGACACCCCCACCCTGGAGTTCCTCGGGCTGAGCACCGACCCCGGCAGCCCCTGTGCCACCAACGGCGAACCCGGCGGGTCCGGGCCGCTGGTTCCCCAGCTGGTGCAATGACCATGCGCCACCCCCGTCACGCCCAGCGCGGTGTCGCCGCCGTGGAAATGGCCATCATCCTCATCCCGATGCTGGTGCTGTGCTTCGGCATCACCGAGCTGGGACGCGCGCTCTACCAGTACAACGGCCTGGTCAAGTCGGTGCGGGGCGCCGTGCGTTACCTCTCGCAGCAGAGCCTGGCCAACCCGTCCGACGGGGAAACCGCCGATGGCCTGCGCCTGAAGGCGCGCTCGCTGGCGCTGTGCGGGGATATCAACTGCAGCGGCAAGCCCGCGCTGGTGCCGAACCTCACGCTGGACATGATCAGCGTCTGCGACGCCCTGTCATGCCCGGCCACGCACGCCAACGTACCGACGGGGGAGGGCACCACCAGCCTGGCCAGCGTGCGCATCGGCGCTGGCGGCACACCGTTCCCCTTCACGTCCCTGGTGCCCTGGGTGGTGCCGAACATCGCCTTCGGTCCCATCACCGTCACCATGGTGGCGAGCACGATCTGACGGACCTGGCATGCACACCCGCTGGACCCGCACCCTTCGCACCCGCCGCCCGGCACGCCAGCGCGGCGTGGCCGCGGTCGAGTTCGCGCTGGTGGCCATCGTTTTCTTCACCCTGTTGCTCGGCATCATGGAATTCGGGCGCTGGATGTTCACCCTCAACGCCGCGAGCGAGGCCACCCGCCTCGGTGCCCGGCTGGCGGTGGTCTGCAGCATCTCCGATGCGGCGCAGATCCGCCAGCGCATGAGCGCCATGACGGTGAGCATCGCCCCGGCCCACATGGTCATCGACTATGTCCCGGCCAGCTGTGACGCCAGCAACTGCAAGACGGTGAGGGCGCGGATCGAGGGCGCCACGTTCAAGCCCCTGATCCCGTTCTTTGGCAGCAGCTACGCCATCCCGGCCTTCGCGGTGAGCCTGCCCCGCGAGGCCATGAGCAGCAGCAGCAACCCGATCTGTCCGGGCCCTTCGGTCGAACCGTGAGCACCCCATGTCCCCAGCCCTTATGCCCTTCAAAATTGCCCTTGTCTTTGAAACCGCCGAGGCGCGCGATGCCCTCGTCAGCGGCCTCACACCCCTGTCCGAGGGATCCGTCAGCGCGCATGTCGGTGGTTCGCGCCAGCTGGCCTCGGTCATGCAGAAGGAACAGCCCGATCTGGTGATCCTGGACCTGCACGCGCCCGACGAACGCGCGTTCGAGCAGATCGAGGCCGCCACCATGCGCATGCCGGGTGTCACCGTGCTGGTGGTCAGCCCCGACAACGGCATGGCCACGCTCAAGCGCGCCATGCGCGCCGGGGTGCGCGACGTGCTGCCCGCCCCCATGGACAACCAGGCGGTGCGGGTGGCGGTCGAGTACCTGGCGGAGGTGAAGTCGATCAACGCGCGCGTCGTGGAGCACAGCGGGGCGCTCCATGCCTTTCTGCCGGCCAAGGGGGGCAGCGGCTGCACCTTCCTCACCACGAACCTGGGGTATCAGCTGAGCAAGAGCGGCAAGCGGGTGCTGATCATCGACCTGAACCTCTACTTTGGCGATGCGGCCACCCACCTGACCGATCGCAAGCCCGAGGCGAACGTGGTGGACCTGGCGCGCCAGAGCCGCCGGCTGGACGGGGCGTTGCTGGAAGCCAGCGTGCTCAAGGCGCACGACAACCTGCACCTGCTGGCGGCGCCGGAGCTGCCCTACCAGCTCGAAGCGGTCACGCCCGAGACCGTGGCGGCCGTCATCGCCCTGGCCCGGACCGAATACGACTTCGTGCTGCTCGACCTCGGCCGCACCATGGACCCGGCCACGGTGAAAGCGCTCGATCTCGCGGAACGCATCCATCTGGTGATGGGGCAGACGCTGCCCGCCCTCAACGACGCGAAACGCATGACCCAGGTGTTCGATGGCCTGGGCTATGCGCACGAGAAGATCCAGCTGGTCCTGAACCGGTACAGCAAGAACAGCCCGGTCCAGGTGGCCGATGTCGAGAAGGCCACGCGCCTGAAGGTGGCGCGCACGCTGCCGGCCAGCGACGACGCGGTGCTGACGTCGGTCAACCAGGGGGTGCCACTGGCTCGGCTGGCGCCCCGCGACCCGGTGGCGCGTGCCTTGCAGGACTGGGTGCAGGCGTACTCACCGGTCACGGTCAAGGCGGGCCGCCCGCGCTGGCTGGCCAGCTTTGCCCGCGCCTGATCTGCCTGATGTGCCTGTGCCCCCATTCCCTCTGACCGCTGCACCCACCCACACGGAAAACCGACCATGAACCTCCGAGCCACCACCCCCGAACTGCGCAGCCCGATACGCCTGAACGGGTCTGACCCGGTGTTCCCGGACGGTGGCACCGACATCGTCCAGTACCACGCCCTCAAGGAGAAGCTGCATGCGCAGTTGCTCGCCCGGATCGATCTGGAGGTGATGGGGCGCATGGAGCCGCAGCGGCTGCGCGAGGAGCTGGGGGTGTTGGTCGAACGCCTGATGCTGGAGTCGGGCGCGGCACTCAATGCCCAGGAACGCCGGCGCATGGTGCTGGACATCCAGGACGAGATCATGGGCCTGGGTCCCCTGCAGCCCCTGCTGGCCGACCCCACCGTATCGGACATTCTGGTCAACGGACCCAGCCAGGTGTTTGTGGAGCGGCGGGGCCGGCTGGAGCTGACGGACGTGGTGTTTTCCGACAACGAACACCTGATGAAGATCATCGACAAGATCGTCTCGCGCATCGGCCGGCGGGTGGACGAGTCCAGCCCGATGGTGGACGCCCGCCTGCCCGACGGCTCGCGGGTGAATGCCATCATTCCGCCGCTGGCGCTGGACGGCCCGCTGCTCTCCATCCGCCGCTTCGCGGTGGTGCCGCTGACGATCCGGGACCTGATCGAGAAGCGCTCGCTCACGCCCCTGCTGGCCGAGCTGCTCGCGGCCATGGTGAAGTCGAAGATGAACATCGTGATCTCCGGCGGCACCGGCACCGGCAAGACCACCATGCTCAACGTGCTCTCGGCGTCCATCCCGGCCCATGAGCGCATCGTGACGATCGAGGACGCGGCCGAGCTGCAGCTGCAGCAGCCCCATGTGGTGCGGCTCGAAACCCGCCCGCCCAACATCGAAGGCAAGGGCGAGGTGGGCCAGCGGGCGCTGGTGCGCAACAGCCTGCGCATGCGCCCGGACCGCGTCATCCTGGGCGAGGTGCGTGGCGCCGAGGTGCTGGACATGCTGCAGGCCATGAACACCGGCCACGAAGGCTCCATGGCCACGGTGCACGCCAACTCCGCGCGCGACGCGCTCACCCGGCTGGAGAACATGGCCGGCTACGGCGGGGCGGTGATTTCCCAGGGCGCGATGCGCCAGCAGATCAGCTCGGCCATTCACGCCGTGGTGCAGATCGCGCGGCTGAACGACGGGCGGCGCAAGATCATCAGCGTCTCCGAGATCACGGGCATGGAGGGCGAAATCATCACCATGCAGGAGATCTACCGCTTCAGCCAGACCGGTGTGGACGCGCAGGGCCTGGTGACGGGCAACTTCCGCGCCACCGGCGTGCGGCCCAAGTTCATGGACCGGCTCAAGTCCTATGGGCAGTTGGTGCCCGACGCGGCCTTCGATCCCTCGCTGGTCTACGAGTGACGCCATGAACACGAGCTTTGCCCTGTTCGTGGCGGTCGGCTTTGTGGCGGTGGTGCTGCTGATCGAAGGCCTGTACGTCTACTGGAGCGACACCCGCAGCCCCGAGGTGCGCCGGATGAACGAGCGCCTGCAGTCCATGACGGAAGGCGCAGGCCCAGCGGTGGCACCGCGCCACCTGCTCAAGCAGCGCGTGCTCAGCCACCAGCCCGTCCTGCAGCGCCTGCTGCAGCGCATGCCACCCGTCGTGCAGCTGGACCGGCTGATGCTCCAGGCCGGCAGCACCCAGACCGTGTCCCGGCTGCTGTCGATGGGTGCGCTGGCCGCCGTGTCGGGCCTGCTGCTGGGTGCCTTGCTGGGCTGGAGCTGGCCGGTACAACTGGGCGTCTCCCTGGCGCTGGGGGCCGTGCCGCTGCTGCGCTTGCTGCGCCAGCGCGCAAAACGCCTGCGCCAGCTGGAGGCGCAACTGCCCGAAGCGATGGACCTCATTTCCCGCGCCTTGCGCGCCGGCCATGCCTTTCCCTCGGCCATGGGCATGGTGGCATCCGAAGCGCCAGAGCCCATCGCGGGTGAATTCCGCATCACCACCGACGAGATTGCCTTCGGCGTGTCGATCGACAACGCGCTCAACAACCTGGCCAGCCGGGTGCCGAATGCCGACATGCGCTATTTCGCCATGGCGGTGATCATTCAGCGGGAGACCGGGGGCAACCTCTCGGAGTTGCTGGGCAAACTGGCCGACCTGGTGCGCGAGCGTTTCCTGCTGTTTGCCAAGGTGCGCGGGCTCGCAGCGGAAGGCAAGCTCTCGGCCTACATCCTCACCGGTCTGCCGTTCTGTGTGGCCGTGGCCATCCAGTTCACCAACCCCGAGTACCTGGCGGCCCTGTTCACCGATCCGGCCGGTATCCAGGTGGTGTACGGCGCACTCGCGCTGATGGCCACCGGCATCTTCGTCATGTGGCGGGTCATCGACATCAAGATATGAGGAGAACCGGATGATCACGCAATGGATCCTGCTGGGGCTGGTGTTTCTGGCGGTGACCGGCCTCACCTTTGGTGTGGTGGAGTGGCTGAACCGCAACGAAGCCGTGAAGCGCCGGCTGGACGGGATCGCCGAGACACCCTTGCCAGGTACCCAGGGGCTCGAAGGCAATGCCGAATGGCACGCCCGGGTCGTGAAGGTGGCCGGGCCCATGGCCAAGCTGTCGGCGCCCAAGGAGGGCTGGGAAGCATCCAGCCTGCGCGTGCGTTTCATGCAGGCCGGCCTGCGGGAGGCTTCGTGGCCGGCGGTGTTTTTTGCCGCCAAGACGCTGCTGGCGCTGGGCCTGCCGGGCTTGATGATGCTGTATGTCGGCGCCAGCGGCATCAACCTCACGTTCAACAGCGGGCTGCTGCTGCTCCTGGTGCTGCTCGCCATGGGTTACTACCTCCCGAACGTCGTGCTGTCCCGGCTGGTGGCGTGGCGGCAGGAGAGCCTGCAGAACGCGCTGCCCGACGCGCTGGACCTGATGATCGTCTGCGTGGAAGCCGGGCTGGGCCTGGACGCGGCCATGAACCGGGCCGCCAGCGAGATCGGGATGCGCAGCGAGGCGCTGTCGGACGAGCTGAACCTGCTGACGCTGGAACTGCGCATGGGCGTGAAGCGGGAGCGCGCCTTGCAAAACCTCGCCTTGCGCTGCGGTGTGGCCGACATGACGTCGTTCGTGTCGATGCTGGTCCAGTCGGACCGTTTCGGCACCAATGTGGCCGACGCGCTGCGCGTGCAGGCCGACACCATGCGCGGGCACCGGCGCCTGCGCGCCGAAGAGCGCGCCGCCCAGATTCCCCTGAAGCTGCTCTTTCCGTTGATCTTCTTCATCTTTCCGTCACTGATGGTCGTGCTCCTGGGGCCGGCCATGATCAGTGTCTACCGTGTGCTGCTGCCCTCCATGGGTGGTGGTGGCTGATGCTTTCAAGGCCCAACCCATGACATTCCAGCGCTGGACTTCACTCACCTTGCTCGGCGGCCTGATGGGCTGCTCTTCTTTGGTACCGGCACCGTCCGACGGGCCGGTGCTCATGAGCCGCCTGCCCGCCACGCGGGTCCAAGCCCCTGGCTTGCTGAGTCCTGGCGCGTCCGTGATCGACCAGGTGTATGGGCTGGGCCGCGAAGCCCATGCCAACGGGCACCTGAAGATCGCCGGGCAGCGTTACGAGCGCGTGCTGGCGATGCAGCCCGATCACGTCGGCGCCCTCAACGCACTGGGGGTGATCCGGGCAGAGGACGGTCAGACGGTGGAGGCCTTGGACCTGTTCATGCGGGCCCGCGAGCTGGCACCCGACACCGCCCACATCCACAACAACATCGGCTACACCCTGCTGCATGCGGGACGACTCGACGAAGCCGAATCCGCCTTGGAACGTGCGCGGGTCCTGGCGCCGGACAGCGCCCAGACGCGCCGAAACCAGGAGCGGCTGGCCCAGGCGCGCGCCCGGCAGCACCCGCCCCCGGCCCCGGGAACGGCCTCACCGCCAGCCCCTTCTGGGGCCCAGCCGGTGACCAGCACGGACGCACCGGTGCTCGTGTCTGTGGCGCCCAACGTGTTCGAACTCCGGGTGCCGAGCACGCCCGCCGCGCCGGTCGAATCGCCGGCCGCCCTCACCGCCGGGCAGGCCAGCGGTGAGGCGCCACACCAGCCCGATGCCTCGCCGACCGGGCAGGCGCTGCCCCAATTGGCCGGCCAATGGATCGGCCAAGGGAGCGTTCAGTGGACCGATGTGCCCGGCGTGAAGCTGGAGGTGTCCAACGGGGTGGGCATTGCCCGCCTGGCCCGGCGAACCGCCCAGCGGCTGGCCGAGATGGGCATGGCCGCGACGCGGCTCACCAACGCCGCGTCCTACCGCCAGATGCACACCCAGATCGAGTACCTGCCCGGCCAGCAAGAGGCGGCCCGGGCGCTGGCGGACCGGTTGCCAGTGCTGGTGGATCAGGTGCAGGTGCCCGCGTTCACAGCGCCCGTGCACCTGCGGCTGGTTCTGGGCCACGACCTGGCCGGCCGCGGCATTGCCGCCTGGTCCCAAGGGACCTGGCCGGCGAGCGCCAGCGCGAGCGTGAAGGAGGGGAGCCGTGAGGCGCCGTTGCGCTCCCCGGCTGTGGCAAACTCCGGCAACAGTTAAGCAACCGGCGCCACCAGGCGCCTTTTTTTCGACATGCAAAAAATCATCGCGCAGATCGCGCAAGAGATCCGGGTGCAGGAGCGGCAGGTGCTGGCCGCGGTGGAGTTGCTGGACGGGGGCGCCACGGTGCCCTTCATTGCCCGCTACCGCAAGGAAGCCACCGGCGGGCTGGACGACATCCAGCTGCGCGAACTGGCCTTCCGGCTGGATTACCTGCGCGAACTGGAGGACCGCCGTGGCGCCGTGCTCAAGGCCATCGACGAGCAGGGCAAGCTGACCGACACGCTGCGCCTGGCCATTGCCCACGCGCCCACCAAGCAGGAGCTGGAAGACATTTACCTGCCGTTCAAGCAGAAGCGCCGCACCAAGGGCCAGATCGCGCGGGAATTCGGCATCGAGCCACTGGCCGACCAGCTGTTCGCCGACCCGACGCTGGACCCGGCGGTGGAGGCTGCGGCCTTCACCCGGCCGCCCGAGGTGCTGGACGACGGCAAGCCCGGCGCCGACTTCTCCACCGTGCCCGCCGTGCTGGACGGCGTGCGCGACATCCTCTCCGAGCGCTGGGCCGAAGACGCGGCGCTGCTGCAGAACCTGCGGGAATGGCTGTGGGCCGAAGGCCTGCTGAAGAGCACGCTGGTGGCTGGCAAGGACGAGAACCACCCCGACGTATCGAAATTCCGCGACTACTTCGACTACGACGAGCCCATCAGCCGCGTGCCGTCGCACCGCGCCCTGGCGGTGTTCCGCGGGCGCACGCTGGAGATTCTGGATGCCAGGCTGGTGTTGCCCGAGCCCGAAGCCGCGCTGTTGCCCAGCGGCCGGCCGGCGCCCACGGTGTCGCTGGCCGAAGGCCGCATCGCCTTGCACCTGGGTTGGAGCCACCAGGGCCGCAAGGCGGACGACCTGCTGCGCAAGTGCGTGGCCTGGACCTGGCGGGTGAAGCTCAGTCTGTCCAGCGAGCGCGACCTGTTCGCCCGCCTGCGCGAGAGCGCCGAGGCAGTGGCCATCAAGGTGTTTGCCGACAACCTGCGCGACCTGCTGCTGGCCGCACCGGCCGGCCCTCGCGTGGTGATGGGCCTGGACCCGGGCATCCGCACCGGCGTGAAGGTGGCGGTGGTGGACGCCACCGGCAAGCTGGTGGACACCGCCACGGTGTACCCGCACGAACCCCGGCGCGACTGGGACGGTGCGCTGCACACGCTGGGCCTGCTGGCGAAGAAACACGGTGTGAACCTGATCGCCATCGGCAACGGCACCGCCAGCCGCGAAACCGACAAGCTGGCGGGAGACTTGATCAAGCTGCTGGGCCGCGATAGTGAGAAGGCTCCGACAGGCTCGGCCCGAACGGAAGAAAGTGCTGCGCCACCTGTTCAGAAGGTGGTGGTGAGCGAAGCGGGTGCCTCCGTCTACAGCGCGAGCGAATTCGCCAGCCAGGAAATGCCCGACGTGGACGTGAGCCTGCGCGGCGCGGCCAGCATTGCGCGGCGCGTGCAGGACCCGCTGGCCGAGCTGGTGAAGATCGACCCCAAGAGCATCGGCGTGGGCCAGTACCAGCACGACGTGAACCAGAGCGCGCTGGCCCGCACGCTGGACGCGGTGGTGGAGGATTGCGTGAACGGCGTGGGCGTGGACCTGAACACGGCCAGCGTGCCGCTGCTGGCCCGCGTGTCGGGCTTGTCGGCCAGCGTGGCGAAGGCGGTGGTGCGCTGGCGCGAGGCCAACGGCGCCTTCAGGAGCCGACAGCAGCTGCTGGACGTGGCCGGCCTGGGCGCCAAGACCTTTGAGCAGAGCGCGGGCTTTCTGCGCATCCGCGGCGGCGACAACCCGCTGGACATGACCGGCGTGCACCCCGAGACCTATTCGGTGGTCGAGCAGATCATCGAGAAGACCGGGCAGCCGGTGGCCGCGCTGATGGGCCGCGCCGACATGCTCCAGACGCTGCGCCCCGAGCTGTTCGCGAACGACAAATTTGGCGTCATCACCGTGAAGGACATCCTGGCCGAACTGGAAAAACCCGGCCGCGACCCGCGACCGGACTTCCAGGTGGCGCGCTTCAACGACGGCGTGGACGACATCGGCGACCTGCGCGAAGGCATGATCCTGGAAGGCACGGTGAGCAACGTGGCGCAGTTCGGCGCTTTCATCGACCTGGGCGTGCACCAGGACGGGCTCGTGCATGTGAGCCAGCTGTCCCACAGGTTCGTGAACGATGCGCGCGAGGTGGTCAAGACCGGCGACATCGTCAAGGTGAAGGTGATGGAGGTGGACGTGGCGCGCAAGCGCATCGGCTTGTCGATGAAGCTGGGCGACGCACCCGCGCGCAGCGGGCGCGATGGTGCGGCCCCGCGCGACAACCGGTTCGAGCCGGCGCGCTCAGGGCCCCGCGGCGGGCCGGGTGCTGCACGTGCACCCGCCCAGCCGGCACCCGCCTCGGCCATGGCGTCCGCCTTCGCCAAGCTGCAGGGCGTGGGCAAGCGCTGAGGCCGATGAACGGCGCCCAGTGGGGGCTGGGCGCCTGGGGTGGGCGGTCAAGTCGGTCGGCGCCCTGCCGATAACAAAGAGGTCTGCTCCTTGCCGAACAATGGCCCCACAGGGGCCGAACCCTGGTGTCAGCCCATGCAACTCGAAGCCCTCCTGAATTACCCGCGCGCGCTGCCCACCATGCCGCGCAGCGTGTCCGATCTCCTGGTCGAAATGCAGCGGGATGAACCCGACCCGAAGCGGGTGGCCCACCTGATGGCCCGCGACCCGGCCCTCACCACCCGCGTGCTGCGCCTGTCGAACTCGGCGTTTTTTCGGGTCAGCCGCCGCATCGGCAGCGTGGACGAGGCGGTGGCCCTGCTGGGGCTGACGCATGTGCGCTCCCTCGTGATGGCCGCTGCCCTGGGCGCGAGTTTCAAGAACATACCCGGGATTGATCTCCCGCAGTTCTGGCGCTACAGCCTGCGCGTGGCCGATATTTCCCGCTCGCTGGCCGGCGTGCTGCGTCAGAACGAAGGCAACGCGTTCACCGCGGGCCTGATCCATTGCATTGGCGAGCTGGCCATGCACATCGCCATGCCCGACGACATGGTGCCGCTGGACATGGGCACGTCGCCGTTTGACCTGCGGCGCGCCGCAGCCGAGCAGGCGGCTTTCGGTTACAGCTTTGCCGAGGTCAGCGCGGGGCTGGTGGAAAAGTGGCAGTTCCCGCCCACCATGGTCTCGGCGCTGGCACACCAGGTGGCGCCCTTCGAGGGCGATGCCTACGATCCCCTGGGCGGTGTGCTGCACCTGGCCGCCTGGCGCGCACGCGCCGAGGAGGTCCAGCTCGACAGCCAGGGCCTGGCCGCGACCTTTCCCGACCTCGTGGGACTCACCCTGGGCCTGGACCTGGGCAGCGTGCTGGACAAGGACCCGGCGGAATGGTCGTTCAGCCAGGCCTTGGGCGCCTTCAGCGACTGACGGCTGTACCACTCAAGTCTGCGGGAAACCTGCCGATAGCAACCCAAACCCTGTTTTGCGCCGTTTGATCGCTTGTTCAGCAGGTGAACCATGTACATCGACCAACTCCTGAAACAGCCCAGCGCGCTTCCATCGGCCCCCAAAGTGGTGAGAAAGCTGATCGAGACTTTCGACCAGGAGGAGGTCGACGTCATCATGGTGGCCCGGCTGATCGAAGACGATCCGGTGCTCACGGCCAAGCTGCTGAAAACGGCCAACTCCGCCTTCTTCGGACTCACACGATCGGTGTCCACCGCGCGCGAAGCCATCAACGTGCTGGGCCTGATCAAGGTGCGGGCGCTGGTGATCGGTGCCTCGCTGGGTGACGGGTTTCACCGGGTCGGCGGCGTCAATCTCAACCAGTTCTGGCGTTACAGCCTCAACTCGGCGAATCTGTCGCGCTACATTGCGTTGCCGATCCGGATCGACGAGAACACCGCCTTCACCTCCGGCCTCATCCATGGCATCGGCGAGCTGGTCATGCATGTGGGCATGCCCGAGGCCATGCTGGACCTGGACCGCAGCGTGCCCATGCTGGATCTCAAGCGCGCCAAGGCCGAGCGCGGCCTGTTCGGTTACAGCTATGCCGACGTTGGCGCGGCCCTGGCGCGCGAATGGCGTTTCCCCAAGCGCATGGTCGATGCCATCGAGCACCAGGCCGCACCGTTCGACAACGATGTGTACGAGCCGATTGCCGGGGTGATCCACATCGCGTCCTGGCGCGCCCGGGCTGAAGAGCAGTCCGCTCGCAGCCAGTTGCTGATCAACACCTATCCCGACCCGGTGGGGCTGGTGCTGGGCATCGATCCCGACACGGTCGTCGCCGAAGAGATTCCATCGCTGACCCGCGGCACCGAGGCGTCGGCCACGATGTGAAGCCCGGCTGCGACACAATCGCAGCCTGATGACCGCCCTTCGCCTATTCGCCGGCCCGCTTGCGCGCCGCCACATTGAACAGCACGGTCTGCGCCCGCAGGACGTGGGTGTTGTGCCGGCTGCGGCTGGGGGCCCCAAAGGCCTGATCCTCGGCCCACTCGACCGTTTCCTGTTTGGCCGGTGGTTGCCACAGAGTGCGCAGCCCGTGCACCTGGTGGGTGCGTCCATCGGGGCCTGGCGCATGGCCACGGCCTGCCTGGACCACCCCGTGGCGGGCTTTGAGCGCCTGGAGCGCGATTACATTGGTCAGCACTACGAACTGCCGCCCGGGCAGAAGCGTCCGACCCCCGACCAGATCAGCGAAACCTTTGGACAGCGCCTGCGCCAGTTCTACAGCGGGCACATCGACCAGTTGCTGCGGCATCCACGCTACCGCCTGCACATCGTCACCTCGCGCGGGCGCCATGTGCTGAGCCGCGACGGTGGCTGGCGCATGCCCGTGGGCTACCTGAGCGCCTTTGTCGCCAACGCGGTGCACCGCCGGGCGCTGGGCAGCTGGCTGGAGCGGGTGGTGTTTTCATCGCCGGGGCCCGGGGCTTCAGAACACGCGGTGCCCTTGCCGTTCGACGCCGCGGACTTTCGCACCCGCCAGGTGCCCCTGCGGGAAGACAACTTCATGGACGCGCTGCAGGCCAGCTGCTCCATTCCCTTTGTGCTGCGCCCGGTGCACGACATCGCCGGGGCACCACCTGGCGCCTACTGGGACGGCGGCATCACCGACTACCACCTGCACCTGCGCTACCGGTCGCCAGCGGATTCCCCCATCGTGCTCTACCCGCATTTTCAACGGTCCGTGGTGCCGGGCTGGCTCGACAAGGCCTGGCGCCACCGCCACCGCGCCAGCCCGGCGCTCGACCACATGCTCCTGCTGGCCCCCGACCCGGCCTGGGTCGCCCGCCTGCCCAGCGGCAAGCTGCCCGACCGCCAGGACTTCACCCGCTACGGCGCCGATCTTGCCGGGCGGATGACCGCATGGAACGCCGCCACCGCCGCGTCGGTGCAGCTGGCCGACGAGTTCGAACACTGGCTGTCGAGGCCCGACCCGAGCCGTATCGAAGCGCTGTGAGCCAGAGGCCCGCCACAAGCGCGGGGGATAATCCGGCCATGGAATCCGAGACCCTCAAGCCCGCTGCCGGGCGCTACCTGACCGCCGCACTCTACAAGTTTGTCGACCTGCCCGACCACACCGCGCTGCGCGAACCGCTGCTGGCCTGCTGCGAGGCGAACCAGGTCAGGGGTACGCTGCTGCTGGCCCGCGAAGGCATCAACGGCACCATTGCCGGCCCTGAAGCCGGCGTGCACGCGGTGCTGGCCCATCTGCGCGCCGATCCGCGTCTGGCCCAGCTGCAGCACAAGGCATCGTGGAGCGACAAGCCACCTTTCCTGCGCATGAAGGTGCGGCTGAAAAAGGAAATCGTCACCCTGCAGGTGCCCGGCCTGGACCCGAACCAGACCGTGGGCCAGTACGTGAAGCCGGCCGACTGGAACGCCCTGCTGGCCGACCCGGACGTGCTGGTGATCGACACCCGCAACGATTACGAGGTGGCCATCGGCACCTTCAAAGGGGCCGTCAACCCCGACATCAAGACCTTCACCGAACTGCCCGCCTGGCTGGATGCCCAGCCTGCGCTGCAGGACGGCAAGAAACCCAAGGTGGCGATGTTCTGCACCGGCGGCATCCGCTGCGAAAAATCCACCGCGCTCATGAAGATGCGCGGCTTCGACGAGGTCTACCACCTGGAAGGCGGCATCCTCAAGTACCTGGAAGAAGTGCCGCCCGAGCAGAGCACCTGGGAAGGCGAGTGCTTTGTGTTTGACGAGCGCGTGAGCGTGGGGCACGGCCTGCAGCCCGGGCCTTACGAGTTGTGCCGCTCCTGCCGCTGGCCGCTGGGTGAAGCCGACAAGGCGTCACCGCTGTACGTGAAAGGCGTGAGCTGCCCGCATTGCCACGACCAACGCACGCCAGAGGAAAAAGCCCGCCTGGCCGAGCGCCAGCGCCAGGTGGAACTGGCCGAAGCACGGGGCGAGGTGCATGTGGGTGCCCGCCTGCCGATGTAGGAAATGCCGCGTTTGGGCAGGGTATCAGGGGCTGTCGCCGCTGACCCGCTGGTAGACCAGCAGGCTTTCCCGGTTGTCCGTGAGGCGGCGGACCGTGGCCTTGAAGGCCCAGTCGGTGAGGGTGACGCGCTGGTCCAGCGTGGGTTGGCTGGGCGGTGACACGACCAGGGTGCCGCACGCAGGGGCAGGGCCCTGGCTCGTTCTACGCAGTTGCAGGCCGCCATGGAACTGCAGCGCCGCGATGTGGGCCTGCGTCAACCCGTCCACCAGCACGCAGCGCTCGGGCGTTGCCAGGCTGGCGATGCGCCGGGCCAGCGGGCCATAGCTGCGACCGAAGTCCAGCAGCGGCAACCACAGCGTCATGAGCAGGAGCCAGCACAGCGTGCTGCCGGCCGCGGGCAGCACCAGGCTTTTCCAGATCGCCTCCCGGTGCTGGCCCACGCGCCAGGCAACCAGCCACACCCAGGCTAGTGTGGCCAGCGTGGCCAGCACAAACGGGAGCAGAGAAAATTCAGGCACGAAGCCGGGCGCCAGCCGGGCCACGTTGGCCGCCGGTTTGGCCGGCACCCCGGTCTGCATGGCGAACCACACGACCCAGATCACCAGCGCGCACGCGGTGAAAAACAGCAGCGTGAACCAGTCGATCAGCGCCGACACGCTGCGCCGCAGCGTGGGCAGCGCAAACGCGGCCAGTGCCGCCAGCGCGGGCAGGGCCAGCAGCAGCGCCCGGTCGCGTTCGTCCGACTGCGCGCTGTCGATCACGCTCACCAGCGCGGCCCACAATGGAAGCGCCACATGGGGCTGCAGCAGTTGCCGGCGCCAGCGCCACAGTGTCCACAGCGCCAGCGGCCACACGGGCCAGGTGAACCAGAGCAGCAGGCGGCCCCAGCTGCCCCATGGCATGGACGACCAGGCGGTCTGCCAGCCGGGCGGCGGGAACAGCCCGGCCACGGCCGAGCCGCCGAGCACCACCGCCAGCACCCCAGCGGCCCAGGCCAGGGGATCGGTCGCCAGCGTGCGGATGGACAGGTCGACGCTGTCGCCACCTCTGTTACCGGACCTCACGCGCGACACGAACACGGCCAGCAGCAGACCGCTGCCCAGCCAGAGCGCGATCCAGGGCGCGCCGCTGAAGATGAGCGCCAGCGTGGCGAGGCCCAGCAGCGCCACCGTGAGCACCGGCTGGCGCACGTCGGACGCGTGGGCCAGGCGGCTGCCGGCGTACAGCAGGCAGGACACCATGGCCAGCCGCGCCAGATCGGGGGTGGTTTCGTGTGACAGCTGCGCCAGCCCCAGGCAGGCGATCAGGGCCAGCAGACCCGCGTCGGCCATGGCGCGGGCGTAGTCGGTGGGATGGGCTTCCCCGCCAAAGGCAAAACTCACCGGTTGCGCCGCCGGCTGGCGGGCCAGGCGGTAGACGGTGTGCCAGGTGGCCACCAGCGCCAGGGCCAGCAGCAGCCCGAAGGGCACGCGTGCTGCAAAGTCGGCCGGCACAAACGGCAGCAACCAGATGAAGAGGGCGCCCAGCCAGTAAGGCAGCGGCCCCGCTTCGTCCGCTGCCAGGCCCAGGATCTGGGGGTTCCACCATCCGGTGCGTCCAGCCGCCATCTCCAGCATGACGCCGAAGGCCGACACGTCCGCGCTTTTCCACGGCTCGCGCCCGATGAAGCCGGGCAGCACGTAGGCCACGCAGAACAGGATGAGCGCGAGCCGGGGCAGGCGCCGCACGGCCGACTGGCTGACGATGGCGGGATTCGCTGGATTCACTGAGGGGAAATATACAGGGAGGGCTTTGCGGGATGCACAGCCAGCCGTCGAGCACGACGGCTGGGCGCTGGCGTCGGGGCAAAAAAAAGCAGCCGGGATCGCCGGCTGCTTTTGACAGATACCGCCGGCCCTGAAGGACCTGCGGCCGTCTGCTTATTCTGCTGCGGGAGCAGGCGCTGCGGCTGCAGCAGCGGTGCCCTTGCCGTAGCGGTTGCGGAAACGCTCGACGCGGCCGCCCATGTTGTCCACGCTTTTCTGCGTGCCGGTGTAGAAGGGGTGCGACTCGCTGGAGGTGTCCAGCTTGTACAGCGGCAGTTCACGGCCGTCTTCCATCTTCACCATTTCTTTGGTGTTGGCGCACGAACGGGTCACAAACTTGAAACCGTTGGACAGGTCCACGAAGCAGACTTCGCGGTAGTTGGGGTGAATGCCGTCTTTCATGACGTTTCCTTGAGGTCAGGTGCGACAGCCGCAACGAAACCGTTTCGTTGTACTTGCCGCAAGTTGCAAAGCTTTCGATTATAGCTGGCGCGTCAGCCGCCTCGGCGCATCATGTCGAAGAACTCGGAGTTGTTCTTGGTCGACTTCATGCTCTTCAAGACCATTTCCATGGCCTCGATCTCGTCCATGTTGTACATGAACTGGCGCAGGATGCGGGTCTTCTGCAAGATCTCGGGCTGCAGCAGCAGCTCTTCGCGGCGCGTGCCGCTGCGGTTGAGCTGGATCGAGGGGAACACGCGCTTCTCGTACAGGCGGCGGTCCAGGTGGATCTCGCAGTTGCCGGTGCCTTTGAATTCTTCAAAGATCACCTCGTCCATGCGGCTGCCGGTGTCCACCAGGGCGGTGGCGATGATGGTCAGCGAGCCGCCTTCCTCGATCTTGCGCGCCGCGCCGAAGAAACGCTTGGGGCGCTGCAGGGCGTTGGAGTCCACGCCGCCGGAGAGCACCTTGCCCGACGAGGGCAGCACGTTGTTGTAGGCGCGGGCCAGGCGGGTGATGGAGTCCAGCAGGATCACCACGTCTTTTTTCAGCTCGACCAGGCGCTTGGCGCGCTCGATCACCATCTCGGCCACGTGCACGTGGCGCGCGGCCGGCTCGTCGAAGGTGGAGGCGATCACTTCGCCGCGCACCGTGCGCTGCATTTCGGTCACTTCTTCCGGACGCTCGTCCACCAGCAGCACCATGAGTTCCACCTCGGGGTGGTTGGCGGTGATGGCGTGGCAGATGTGCTGCATCATGACCGTCTTGCCGCTCTTGGGCGGGGCCACGATCAGGGCGCGCTGGCCGCGGCCGATGGGCGCGATGATGTCGATCACGCGGCCGGTGATGTTCTCTTCGCTCTTGATGTCGCGTTCCAGGCGCATCTGTTCCTTGGGGAACAGGGGCGTCAGGTTCTCGAACATGATCTTGTGCTTGTTGTCCTCGGGGGGCAGGCCGTTGATCTTGTCGAGCTTGTTCAGCGCGAAATAACGCTCGCCATCCTTGGGGATGCGCACCTCGCCCTCGATCATGTCGCCGGTGTGCAGGTTGAAGCGGCGGATCTGGCTGGGCGAGATGTAGATGTCGTCCGTGCTGGCGGTGTAGCTGGTGTCGGGCGCGCGCAGGAAGCCAAAACCGTCGGGCAGCACTTCGAGCACACCGTCGGCGTTGACCAGTTCGCCGCCCTTGGCCCGCTTCTTGATGATGGCAAACATGAGTTCCTGTTTGCGCATGCGGCCGGTGTTTTCGATCTCAAGCGCTTCTGCCTGCTTGAGGACTTCAGACACATGCAGTGCCTTGAGTTCGTTGAGGTGCATGGAATTCACTCCGTGAGGGAGTTGAGTCGGTAACCGGGGGAGGGGGCGCTGGCGTCCGGATGGCGGACGGAGCGTGAAATGAGGGCTGGACGGGGTTGATCCAGCGGGTTGTCAAATTATGACAGGAAAAAATCGCCGTCTTGCATGGGGGCCGGGCGTTGCACCCGGGCGTCCCTCATGGACGGCAGGCCCCCCGATCAGGCCAGGTTGGCGTCGATGAAAGCGGTGAGTTGTGCCTTGCTCAGTGCGCCGACCTTGGTGGCCGCCAACTGGCCGTTTTTGAAGACCATCAACGTGGGGATGCCGCGGATGCCGAACTTGGCGGGCACTTCGCGGTTTTCGTCCACGTTCATCTTGGACACCTGGAGCTTGCCGCTGTAAGAGCCGGCCACTTCGTCCAGGATGGGGGCGATCATCTTGCAGGGGCCGCACCACTCGGCCCAGAAGTCCACCAGCACGGGGGTCTGGGCGTTGAGCACATCAGCCTGGAAGCTGGCATCGGATACGTGTTTGATCAGGTCGCTGGCCATGAATCATCCTAAGAATGTTGAACAGGGAGGTTAAAGTTTGGGCACGCAACGCAAGCCGGTATGAATGACCATACCCTGGGGGGCGTGATTCGTTCCATTGTGACAGAAACGACCCATGTCCCTGACCACGCCGCCTGCCTCTGCTGTTGCCGTTCCCTCGCCCCTGGACCTCGACGGAGGCGATCACCCCCGGCACCACCCATCGGCTGACCGCTGGGCTGCCGTGGTGCGCGCTCTGGAGGCTGCGATGGCGGAGCGGCAGGCGACACCTGCCCGCACCTTGGTGCTGGTGCCATACGCTCAGCTCATGGACACCGCCCGGCGGGCCTGGGCGAGGGCCCATCCCAGCGGTTTTTCACCGCGCTTTGAGTCCACGCGCAACTGGGCGGCCTCGCTGGAACCCCACCTGCCCGAGCCCACCGACCTGAGCATGGACATGGCCCGCGACAGCCTGGTGGCGTCGGCCTTCATCGATCGCGTGGCGCCGCCCCGGCTCGACCCGGCGCTGCGCGCCGTGATGGGGGGCCGCCTGGTGGAAGCGGCCCGGCAGCTGGCGCCGCTGGCCGCTGCCGTGCCGCCCGATCAGCGCCTGGACTGGGCGGCGCCCCGGGCCGAAGCCCTGGCGCAGGGAGCCCCCGCGCTGCAATGGGAAGGCCTGCTGGGCTCGCTGGCGCTGGCCTGGGCGAGCACCTCGTCCTATGCCACCGATGTGCTGTGGGGACCCCTGGCACAGCCGGGTGCCGTGGCCGACGCCCTGGTGGTGCTGCCCGGCTTTCAGCACGACCCGCTGGCCATGGCGTTGGTGGCGCACTGGGGGCCGCGCGCGGCGGTCCTGACGCTTCACGACGCTGAAGACGTCAGTGCCCGGGCTTTCCCTCGGCCCCGCCTGCATGCCTGCCAGGACATGGAAGACGAAGCCCAGCGTGCCGCCGCCTGCGTGCTGGGCCAGGTGGTGCAGGGGCGCGTGCCCGTGGCGCTGGTGGCCAACGACCGGCTGCTCACGCGGCGCGTCAGCGCCATGCTGCTGGCCCGCGGGCTGGCCGTGCGCGACGAGACCGGCTGGAAACTGTCCACCACCCACTCGGCGGCGCGTCTGATGAGCCTGCTGCGGGCGGCGGTCCCGCGGGCGCGCATGGACGATGTGCTCGACCTGCTCAAGCTCTCCCCGGCCTGGTCCGAGGCCCAGGTGCTGGCGCTGGAGCAATTGGCCCGCACGGCAGGGGTCTCGCTGTGGCGCGCTGCGGTGCACACGCCGCGCTTCGCTGGCGCGATACCGCCCGGCCTGGCGCCCCTGCTGGACGGCTTGCAGGCCGCACGCCCCTTGCCCCAGTGGCTGGACGCGGTGCGCTCCGCCTTGCAGGCTTGCGGCCTGTGGGACGGCCTGCTGGCCGATTCGGCGGGTGTCCAGATCACGCAGACCCTGCGGCTGGAGGAGGGCGCTGCACAGGAGCTGCAGGGCATTGGCGACGAGCTGACCAGGGGCGCACAGGCGTCTGCGGGCGATGGTGCGACAGCGCCCGGTGCGCGTCGGGCTGGTTCGGCAGCCGGCCGCCTCACGCTCGCAGGTTTCACCGCCTGGGTGCGTGAGGTGCTCGAAGGGGGCAGCTTCATGGCGCGCAGCGAGGGCGAGGCCGCGGTGGTGATCCTGCCGCTGGCCCAGTTGCTCGGGCGGCATTTTGCGGCCACCGTGGTGCCGGGCTGCGATGAGGCGCACCTCACGCCCAGCCCGGAATTGCCCGGCCACTGGACCGCCCCGCAACGCGAAGCACTCGGTCTGCCCTCGCGTGAGGCGGTCGCGCAGGCGGCCTGGCTGGCCTGGCAGACGGCCTTGGGCATGCCCGAGCTGGACCTGCTGTGGCGCACCCAGGCGCAGGGCGAGGCCGTGCTGCCCAGTCCCTGGATACAGGCGCTGCTGCCGGTGGGTGGCACAGCCGGTGCCCCGCTGGCGTACGACCCACGCCCGTCACGCTGGGTCACGCCCCAGCCCACCCCGCGCCCGATGCCGGTGGCGGCCGACCTGTTGCCCGACGCCTTGTCGGCCAGTGCCTACCAGGACCTGCGCGACTGCCCCTACCGGTTTTTTGCCTTGCGCCAGTTGAGATTGGCCGACGCGCCCGAACTGGACGACGAGCCTGACCAGCGCGACATGGGCAACTGGCTGCACGCCGTGCTCAGGACGTTCCACGAACAGCGGGGTGACGACCGGCCCGGACGCGACGCCGACCGCGACACCCTGGATCGGCTGGCCCGGGAGACCGCGACCGCCATGGGGCTGGACGCCGGCGAGGGCGGGGCGGGCTTTCTGCCCTACCACGCGGTCTGGCCGGCGCTGCGCGAGGGCTATCTGGACTGGTTGGCGGGCCACGAAGCCAGCGAGCACCAGGCGGGCCCGCGCTTCGAGCAGGCCGAGGCGGCCCTGAGTGCGCAGGCGGGGCCATGGACGCTCTACGGCAAGCTCGACCGGATCGACCGCCAGTCCAGCCCGCAGGGGCCGATACCGTTCGTGATCGACTACAAGACCGAATCGCGCAGCACCACCGGCGAGCGGGTGAAGGAGGCGCTGGAAGACACCCAGCTCGCTTTCTATGCGGCCCTGCTGCCCGACGAGAACCTGCGCGCCGCCTACCTGAGCATCACCGACAAGCGCGGCGACAGCACCAAAGACCGCCCCACGCAACTGATCGAGCAGCCCGACGTGCTGTGGGCGCGCGACCAGCTGCGCCAAGGCCTGGTGCACGACATGGCCCGCATCGCCGACGGGCAGCCCCTGCCGGCGCTGGGAGAAGGCCGGGTGTGCGACTTCTGCGCCGCGCGCGGCCTGTGCCGCAAAGACTTCTGGAGAGCCGGATGAACCCCGTACCAGCAGCGGCCGTGTCGCCCGATGCACCGCCCATGCAGCCCACGCCCGATGACCAGGCGGCGGCCTATCGCATCAACGGCACGCAGGTCGCCCGGGGAACCTTCTATGCCCTGGCCTGTGATCCCACCCGCAGCGTGGCGGTGGAAGCCTGCGCGGGCGCCGGCAAAACCTGGATGCTGGTTTCACGCATCCTGCGCGCTCTGCTCGACGGCTGCGCGCCGCAGGACATCCTGGCCATCACCTTCACCAAGAAGGCGGCCGGCGAGATGCGCGACCGGCTCAACGCCGAGATGCGCCGGTGCGCCAGCCTGCCGGACGCCGATCTGCAGGAGGCACTGTGCACCCGGGGCATGGGCCAGGCCGAAGCCGCGCGCCGGGTGGACGAGCTGCGCAGCCTGCACCAGCGCGTCACGGCGCTGGGCCGGCCGGTGCAGGTCCGCACCTTCCACAGCTGGTTCGCGTCCCTGTTGCGCGGCGCCCCGCTCTCCGTGCTGCAGGAGTTGCGCCTGCCCGCGCAATACGAACTGCTGGAAGACGACGCCCGCGCCGTCGCCCTGGTGTGGCCCCGCTTTTACGCCGCCCTGGCCGCCAGCCCCATTGATCGGGCCGACTTCATGGCCAGCGTGGCCGAGCACGGCCGCCACCAGACGATGAAGGCCCTGCTCAATGCGCTGCAGAAGCGCGTGGAGTTTGCGCTGGCCGATGCCGCCGGCGTGGTGGAGGCCTCGGTCCAGACCTTTGGCGCGCTGCACCCGCAGTGGCAGGCGCTGTCCGCGCCCGAGCTGTCACTGGCCGTGGCGAGCGCGCGTGATCGCTGGCAGGCCTGGGCGCGCGACCTGGCGGCCGAGTCCAACAAGACGCCCAAGGCCGCCGCCGCCGCCGTGATCGGCGCCTTTGGGCTGCCCGACGACGCGGTCCACATGCCGCGACGGTTCGCGCTGCTGCGCAAAGCCTTTTTTGTCGCGGGTGACGACCGCCTCAGCAACCACCTCGCCAAATACCCGGCGGCGCAGGAGGTCGAGGCCGAGCTGCAGGCCTTGTGCGCCGCCCGGCGCCAGCACCTGGCGTGGCTGCACCACCAGCGCATGGCCCGGCTCAGCCGCGTGCTGCTGGCGGCCTACGCCGATCTCAAGCGCGAACGGGGCTGGGTCGACATGAACGACGTGGAGGGGGCGGCACAGCGTCTGCTGGGCGATCCTGAGCTGTCCGGCTGGATGCAGCAGCGCCTGGACGCGCGCGTGCGCCATGTGCTGATCGACGAGTTTCAGGACACCAACCCGCTGCAGTGGCAGTCGCTCTACGGCTGGCTGTCGTCGTATGCCGGCGCAGGCCCCGGCGAAGCGCCCTGCGTGTTCCTGGTGGGCGATCCCAAGCAGTCCATCTACCGCTTCCGGCGCGCCGAGCCGCAGGTGTTCAAAGCCGCGCAGGCCTTTGTGGTGCACGGCCTCTCGGGCGCCCTGCTGAGCTGTGACCACACGCGCCGTTGCGCCCAGGGCGTGGTCAAAGTGCTCAACAGCGCGATGCTGGCTGCCGTGCAGTCGGGCGAATACGGCAGCGCTTACCGCGCACACACGACGCAAAGTGAGGAGCCCGGCGCGGTGCTGGCTTTGCCACAGCTGCCGCGCAGCCTGCGCGAGCGCGCCACCGGCGAGAGCGACGCAGAGCCAGTCTGGCGCGACAGCCTGACCACGCCGCGCGTGCTGCCCGAAGACACCATGTCGGCCCTGGAGGCCGGGCAGGCGGCCGACTGGATCGCCCATGAGATCGCCAGTGGCCGGGTGCAGCCCGGCGGCGTGATGGTGCTGTCGCGCCGGCGCGAACGCCTGGGCTGGATGTTCGAGGCCCTGCAAGAGCGCGGCATCGCCAGCGAGCAACCCGAGAAGCTGGACCTGTGCGATGCCCCGGCGGTGCAGGACGTGGTGGCGCTGCTCGACGCCCTGGTGTCGCCCCGGCACGACCTGAGCCTGGCCCGTGCGCTGCGTTCCCCGATCTTCGGCTGGGACGACGGCGCGCTCGCCCAGCTGGCACGCTGGCGCCAGCGCATGAACGGTCCAGGCGACAGCGCAACCCCGATGACGGCGACCGACAGGGCCCGGGCGCAGCCGTCCTGGTGGGATGTGCTGCAACTCCATGCATCCGACGCGTCCGACCTCGATGGGAGGGCGCCCGAGGGTCCGGATGAGGACGCCGCCGCCGCCCAAGCCCCACACCTGTTGATGACGGAGACGGCCCGGCGGCTGGCGCTCTACCGCCAGTGGGTGCTGACACTGCCGCCGCACGATGCCCTGTCGGCTATCTACGAGCACGCCGACCTGCTGGCCCGCTTCGCCCAGGCCGTGCCCCCCAGCCAGCGGGGCGCCGTGCTGGCCCAGCTGCGCGATCTGCTGGCCCAGTCGCTGGCCCAGGAGGGCGGGCGTTTCCTCACCGCCTACCGCTTCGTGCGTGCCCTCAAGGCGGGCGGCATCAAGGCCACGCCCACGCCATCGCCGGGTGCCGTGCGCCTGCTCACGATCCACGGCGCCAAGGGGCTGGAGGCGCACACCGTGTTGCTGCTCGACACCGATGCCGGTCCCTCCCGGCCCGACGCCATGGGGGTGCTGGTGGACTGGCCAGGCGAGGACGCCGTGCCGCGGCGCTTCGTGTTCCTGGCCAGCGAGAAAGCACCACCCACCTGTGCGCAGACCGCCCTGGCCCTTGAGCAGCAGGCGCGCGCGCTGGAGGAGCTCAACGCCCTCTACGTGGCCATCACGCGGGCCGAGGAACGCCTGGTGCTGTCCAGCTTCGAACCCCATCAGCGCAGCAGCAGCGCCACCTGGTACCAGCGCCTGCATGCCCTGGCCACACCTGTCGACGCACCCGAGACCACGTCGGCCACAACACCGGCGCAGGAGGCCGACTTCTCGCTGCCCGCGCTGGCGTCCTTGCCGACTCCTCGGCGCCCGCAGGCTGCCAGCGCCCCGTCGCTGGCTGAGCCTGCGCCGACGCTGCCTGAAGACGACACCGCCGCCCGCACCGGCCTGGCCTTACACCGCCTGCTGCAATGGGTGCCCACGCCGGCGCACGGTTTTGAATGGTCAGCGGTGCACCTTCGGTCCGTGGCGCGGGAATTTGGCTTGGGTGCTGCGCAGATCGACGCGCTGCATGCCACCGCCCGGCACATGCTCATCGGTACGGCGGCCTGGGCCTGGGACGATCAGGTGGTGGACCGCTGGGGCAACGAGGTCGAACTGTTCCACCGCGGCGAACTGCTGCGGCTCGACCGCCTGGTGCGGCACCGCGCCACCGGCTGCTGGTGGGTGCTCGATTTCAAGAGCGCCGAGCGTCCCCAGGACCAGCCTGCGCTGGTGGCACAGATGCGGCGCTACCGCCTGGCGTTGGTCAGCGCGCGCCCCGGCGCCGTGGTGCAGCTGGCCTTCGTCAACCCGCTCGGGGAGCTGATCGAACTGGCGGCCGAGGCCATGTCCGCTTGAGGGCGAGGCCCACCGCCACAGGCGCGTGAAGGCCACCCTCGCGGGTTTGCGTTTCCCTTTTGTTTTTCTTTTTTCTGCATTGCATGTCCGCTTCTGATCTGTTCCCTGCGCCTGCGCACCCCGCGCCCGTCGCCAATGGCGAGCCGCCCACCCTGGCGGTCGATGTGGCCATCGTGGGCGGTGGGCCTGCCGGCCTGATGGCGGCCGAAGTGCTGTCGCGCGCCGGCGTGGCGGTGCACCTGTTCGATGCCATGCCGTCGGTGGGGCGCAAGTTTTTGCTGGCCGGCAAGGGCGGCATGAACCTGACGCACGCCGAGGCGCTGGACGCTTTCATCGGCCGCTACGGCACGCGCGCGCCACGGCTGCGTCCCCTGCTGGAGGCCTTCGGCCCGCAGGCGGTGCGCGACTGGGCTGCGGGTCTGGGCATCGACACCTTCGTGGGCAGTTCGCAGCGGGTGTTTCCCATCGGCATGAAGGCCGCCCCTCTGCTGCGTGCCTGGCTGCACCGGTTGCGTCATCCCGAGAGTGGGGGCCCGGGTGTGGTGTTTCACATGCGGCACCGCTGGCTGGGATGGAGCGACAGCGGGGCGGGCCTGCTGCGGTTCGAAAACCCGCAAGGGCCGTGCACGGTCCAGGCGCGGGCCACCGTGCTCGCCCTCGGCGGCGCCAGCTGGGCCCGGCTGGGGTCAGACGGCGCCTGGGTGCCCTGGCTGGAGCAGGCCGGCGTGCCCGTGGTGCCCTTGCAGCCCAGCAACTGCGGCTTCGACGTGGCGGGCTCGGCGGTACACGGCGTCGCAGCCGGCTGGAGCCCGTATTTCGCCGGCCGTTTTGCCGGTCAGCCCTTCAAGTCGGTCGCGCTGCGCTTCACCGACAGCCAGGGCGAGTCATTTGCACGCAAAGGTGAATTCGTGGCCACGGCCAACGGTGTCGAGGGCAGTCTGGTCTATGCGGCGGCTCAGCTGCTGCGCGAGGAGGTGGCGCGTCAAGGGCATGCCACCTTCGAGCTCGACCTGCTGCCCGACCGCAGTTCAGACCATGTGCTGGCCCAGGTGGCGCACCCCCGTGGCTCGCGAAGCCTCTCTGCGCACCTGAAAAGCCGCCTCGGTCTGGACGGCATCAAGATGGCGGTGCTCAACGAGCTGCTGGACAAAGCCGCGCTGCACGACCCAGTGCGCCTGGCTGGCGCCATCAAGGCCTTGCCGATCACGGTGGTGGCGGCGCGCCCGATCGACGAGGCCATCAGCTCGGCCGGTGGCGTGTGCTGGTCAGCGCTGGACCGACATCAGATGGTGCGGCGCCAGCCCGGCCTGTTCGTGGCCGGCGAAATGCTGGATTGGGAGGCACCCACTGGGGGCCACCTGCTCACCGCCTGCATGGCCAGCGGCGTGGCGGCGGGTGTCGGCGTGCTCGACTGGCTGCAAGCCGGACGGAGCGGGGTTTCAGCGTGAAGGGGAGGGCGTGGCGTTGAGGCTGCATCCGCGAGAAAGGCGGTGAGACCCAGTCCGATGGGCATGCCAATGCATGATCCAGACAATAAGGTGACGAGCCCCGACCCCGGCACTGGCTCCACAGTTAGGGCTGCTTGGTTCCCCACCTGACCCGGTTGGCCGCTTTACCATGCGGGAGGGCCCGTCACTCACCATTGTAGGCGATGCCAGAACGATCTTCGGCCGGTGCCGCCATGTCGCTGTATCGTTTTGTGCGGTGCGGTCGCATTGGCCTGTCTTTTTCCTGCCCCTTGCACCGGCCGTGACCGCGTCCCGGACCCGGCCGGGCGCTCTTGGGGCGCACCGTAGAATCGGCGCCATGTCCTATGTCGTTCTGGCTCGCAAGTACCGCCCGCGCAATTTCGCCGAAATGGTGGGGCAGGGCCATGTGGTCCAGGCCCTGAGCAATGCGCTGACGACGCAGCGGCTGCACCATGCGTACCTGTTCACCGGCACGCGCGGGGTGGGCAAGACGACGGTGTCGCGCATTCTGGCGAAATCGCTGAACTGTCTCGGCGCCGACGGGCAGGGCGGCATCACGGCCGAGCCCTGTGGCGTGTGCCAGGCATGCACCGACATCGATGCCGGGCGCTTTGTCGATTACACCGAGCTGGACGCGGCCTCGAACCGGGGTGTGGACGAGGTGCAGGCCTTGCTGGAGCAGGCGGTCTACAAACCGGTGCAGGGCCGCTTCAAGGTCTTCATGATCGACGAGGTGCACATGCTGACCAACACGGCGTTCAACGCCATGTTGAAGACGCTGGAGGAGCCGCCGGAGTACCTGAAGTTCGTTCTGGCCACCACCGACCCGCAAAAGGTGCCGGTGACGGTGCTCTCGCGTTGCCTGCAGTTCAACCTGCGGCCCATGGCACCCGAGACGGTGCTGGAGCACCTGCAACAGGTGCTGCAGTCAGAGCAGGTCAGCGCCGAGGTGCAGGCCTTGCGGCTGATCTCGCGTGCGGCCCGCGGATCGATGCGCGATGCGCTGTCGCTCACCGACCAGGCCATCGCGTTCGGCGGTGGACAGCTGCAGGAGGCCACCGTGCGCCAGATGCTGGGTGCCGTGGACCGGACCTATGTGCTGCGCCTGATCGACGCACTGGCCTGCAGCGACGGCGCCACCGTGGTCGACACCATTGACGCGCTGCGACTCAATGGCCTCAACGCCGCGTCCACCCTGGAAGAAATGACCGGCCTGCTGCAGCGCATGGCGGTGCTGCAGGCCGTGCCCGAGCGGGCCGCCCAGTCGGAGCTGGACGACCCCGACCTGGCCGAAATCGCGCGGCTGGCCCTCGCACTTCCGCCCGATGAAACGCAGCTGCTCTACAGCCTGTGCCTGCACGGGCGCGGCGAACTGGGTCTGGCGCCCGATGAGTACGCGGCGCTCACCATGGTGCTGCTGCGCCTATTGGCCTTCAAGCCGTCCTCAACGGTCGCGTTGGCCGAGGTGGAAAAAAAAACACTGAAATCCGGCCAGCTCAGCCCTGATACAACCGAAACGGCACCGGTTGAGGTGCTCCCAGCAACCCCACAAACCCCTGCCTCCGTGAGCGGGGGGCGCCCGTCGACCGCTGCTGTGGTGCCTGCTGCACGGGCCTCGTTCGCGCCGGGCCCGCCCGCGGCACCGGTTGCCAGGCCGGCACCTGAGGCAGCGCCAAGTCCTCAGGTGCTTGGTGCCGTCCCGGGCCCGATGGCTGTTGAGGCAGCAGAAGCGGACCTGCCGCCGTGGGAAGACGGCCCACAGAGCGAGAGCCGTGTGCTGGCCTCGCCGCTGCCCGAAGCGGATGAGCCCGGCCCGCGCTCTGCGCCCCGCACACGCGACCCGGCACCGGCCGAGGTTTCGCTCACGCCGCCGGCCCCGCCGTCCAGCCCCGAGGGCGACTTCTGGTTCGATGCGGTCATGCAGTTGGTGCGGGCCGAAACCATCGCCGCCCTGGTGCGCGAGCTGGCGCTGCAGTCCCAACTGGTGGCCCGCGACGGCGGGCAGTGGGTGCTGCGCGTCGAGCGCAGCACCATCAACCAGCCCAGCGCTCGCGAGCGCCTCACCACCGCCCTGGGTACGCTGGGCCACGAGGTGCGTCTGGTGGTTGAGGTGGGGGCTGTCTCCGACACCCCCGCCCTGCGCGTGGCGGCCGAGGCGGCGCGCCGCCAGCGCGAGGCCGAGGCACAAATCATGGGCGATCCGTTCGTGCAGGCGATGATGCGCGACTTTGGCGGCAAAATCGTGCCCGGGTCGATCAAGGCCGTGCAGGCCTGAATCGCATTGCAGTTCTCTCATCCATTACCGACATCACAAGGAACCCCATGTTCAACAAAGGACAACTCGCCGGCCTCATGAAACAGGCCCAGGCCATGCAGGACAACCTGAAGAAGGCTCAGGACGAACTGGCGTTCATCGAGGTCACCGGCGAGTCCGGCGCTGGCCTGGTGAAAGTGGTGATGACCTGCAAGCACGACGTCAAGCGCGTCACCATCGATCCCAGCCTGCTCGCCGACGACAAGGACATGCTGGAAGACCTGGTGGCCGCCGCATTCAACGCCGCTGTGCGCAAGGCAGAGGAAACCTCCCAGGAGAAGATGGGCAAGATCACCGCCGGCATGCCCGGCCTTCCGGGTGGCATGAAGTTCCCCTTCTGACGTCCGCTGCCCACGCGCATGGCCGACACCCACTCGCTTGAACGGCTGGTGCAGGCTCTGCGCCGCCTGCCGGGCGTGGGCGTGAAATCGGCGCAGCGCATGGCCTTTCACCTGTTGCAGCATGATCGGCAGGGTGCCCTGCAGCTGGCGCAGGCGCTGCAGCACGCTGCGGAGCATGTGCAGCACTGCGCGCTGTGCCATACGTTCACGGAAAACGAGGTTTGCCCGACCTGCCTGGATCCACGACGGGACCGCACGCAGCTGTGCGTGGTGGAGAACCCTGCCGATCAGGCGGCCATGGAACGCACGGGCGCCTACAAGGGCCTGTATTTCGTGCTCATGGGCAAACTCAGCCCGCTCGACGGCGTGGGCCCGCGCGACATTGGCTTGCAAAAACTCTTTGACCGGGTGGATGCGCTACCCACGACCGAAGCGGCCGAAGCCGGGCAGGCGCCTGTCGACGTGCCTGTGCGGGAGGTGATCCTCGCCACGAATTTCACGGCCGAGGGCGAGACCACGGCCCATGTCATCGCACAGGCGCTCAAGGGACGCGGCGTGCAGGTGACGCGGCTGGCGCGCGGCGTGCCGGTCGGCAGCGAACTGGAGTACGTGGACCTGGGCACCATTGCCCATGCCCTGGTCGACCGGCGCTGAGGCGCCACGCCCCCTGTGTTGAAAGAGGCCATGGAAGGGGCGGGACTCAACCTGGACTATGGGCCGATCTGTTTGCCTGACGATCCACCAGGTTTCGGCAAGTGCTTCCTGAGGCCTTCTGGCTGCTGACAACGACTGCTTTCTTCTCTTGGTGGAAACCCGCTCGGGAATGGTCCCGATGTGGACGTGATGGCCTTCCCGTAGCCTTGGCAGCTGACAAAAACAGGTGGTCAAGGGATATGTCCAAGTGGGATCGACGAGATTGGTGCCGGCTGTGTGCAGCGGCCTGGGTGGGCAGCGTGCTATCGACCTCGCACGCCCAGCGGCTGCCCGGCAACCTGGCACGCCCCCGCAGCGGCACGGTGGTGGTGGCCGTCGACAACCGGTCTTCTTTCTGCTACTTGCCGCTGACGATTGCCGATCGGCTGGGCTACTTCGCTGCCGAAGGGGTGGACGTGCAGCTGCGCGAGTTCGCCGATGTGGCGCAGTCGGTGCAGGCGGTGCGCGCGGGTGCGGCGCAGCTGTATTCCGGCCCCTACAGCAGCACCATCGCCCTGCAGGCGCGCGGGCACATGTTCCAGTCGATCGTGCTGCAGGGTCGGGCACCGCAGATCGTGCTGGGCGTTTCCCTGAAAACCATGCCGCACTACCGCGAGTTGCGCGATCTGCGCGGCAAGCGGGTCGGGGTCACCGCCCTGGGCTCGGGGTCGCACCGCACCGCCCGGCTGTTGCTGGCCAAAGCCGGCATTCTGGCCCATGAGGTCCAGTACCTGAGCCTGCCCAATGCCTCCGCGGCAATGGCCGCCTGCCGGGCCGGACAGATTGAGGCGATTTGCTACACCGACCCGGTGATCACCGCGCTGGAGCAGGGCGCCGACGTGCGCGTGGTGGCCGACACCCGCACGGTGCAAGGCAATGCCGAGGTGTTCGGCGGGCCCATGCCAGCCGGCTGCCTGATCGCGCCCGACGAATTCTTGAGCACACAGCCCCGGCGAAGCCAGGCCGTGGCCGATGCCATCGTGCATGCCTTGAAGTGGCTGCAAACCGCCGGACCTTCCGACCTCATCAAGACTGTGCCGGAGCCTTACTTTGCTGGCGACCGTGCCCTGTACCTGGCCGCGTTCAGTCGGGTACGAGAAGCCTGGGCGACCGACGGCCTGATGCCAGCGGACGGGCCGTCCACCGCGGTGCGCACGCTGAGCCGCCTCGACGAAGGCGCCGCCCTGCAGCGTGTCGACCTGGCGCGCACCTACACCAATGAATTCGCCAGGCGCTCCAAGGCAAAATTTCGAGCCTGAGGGTTCGGTATGCTGTGCCCGTTCCGGTCAAGGACTTTGGACCGGTTTGGCGGTGGAGGCGACCCGTGTTCCGTTCTTCGGGTTGGTGGCCTGCCCGGGCCGTTTTGCTGCCGTTTTGACGGGCGGGCGGGACGCGACCGCTTTCACCGGCGGCGCCTTGCGGGCCGTGGCTGGGGCCGGTGCCAGCTTGCGGCGTTGAACGCCAGCCGAGCTGCTGCTGGCGGCGCTGCGGGGCAGCATGAGCACCACCGACTGGCCGGGCTTGAGCGCGGCGTTTGCCGCCAGCTGGTTCCAGCCCGCCACGCTCGCCGGGCTCACGCCGTAGCGGCCGGCCAGCCGGGCGACGTTTTCACCTTTGCGCGCCTTCACCACGGTGCGGCGCAGGATCACCTCGGCCTGCAGGCTCAGGTGCCCGTTGTCGGCCAGCTGGATGGGCACGTCGCCATCGTGCCGCCCGTTGCGGGGCACCAGCAGGCTGGAGCCGGCGCGCACCAGCATGCGCGGCGGGATGTGGTTGACGCTGCGCAGTTCGCTCTCCGTCATGCCCGCACGCTCGGCGGCCTGCGCCACGGTCATCGTGGTGGGCACCAGCCAGGCGGTCCAGCTCGCCAGCGGCCCGGTGTGGGTCTTCAGGTTGCGCTCGAAAATGCCGGCGTTGTCCCAGGGCAGCAGGATGTTGGGCATGCCGGCGGCCATCACCACCGGGTGCTTCAGTGACGGGTTGAGGGCCCGGAAGTCCTTCTCGCTCACCTCCGACAGGCGCGCGATCACCGCCACGTCCATGTCACGGTCAAGCGTGACGGTGTCGAAGAACGGGTGGTTGCCGATCAGGGGCAGCTGGGCCCGGAACGCCTGCGGGTTGGCGATGATGTTCTCCACCGCCTGCAGCTTGGGCACGTACATGCGCGTTTCCATCGGCATGGTGAGGTCGGTGTACCCGGTGGGCAGTCCCTCACGCTGGTTGCGGGTGATGGCGCGGTTCACATTACCCTGGCCCCAGTTGTAGGCCGCCAGCGCCAGGTGCCAGTCGCCGAAGCGCGCGTGCAGCTGCTCCAGATAGTCCAGTGCGGCGCGGGTGGAGGCGAGCACGTCGCGCCGGTCATCGCGGAAGATGTTCTGCTTGAGATCGAACGACTCGCCGGTGGCGGGCATGAACTGCCAGATGCCGGCTGCGCGTGCGCTGGAAACCGCTTGCGGATTGAAGGCGCTCTCGATGAAGGGCAGCAGCGCCAGTTCCATCGGCAGATTGCGGCGTTCGATTTCCTCGACGATGTGGAACAGGTAGCGCGCGGAGCGCTCCGTCATGCGCGTGATGTAGTCGGGCCGGCTGGCGTACCACTGCTCGCGGTCGCGCACCAGGTCGGTGTCGAGGTCGGGCATCGACAGGCCGCGGCGGATACGGTCCCACAGGTCGGTGGGTGCCGCCAGCGTGACGACGGCCGGCAGGCTGGTGCTGGACGTGGTGATGGTGCTCAGCGGCCCGCTGGGAATGATGGGTGACAGCGGCTGAACGGCGGCGTTCGCGCGGCTTGCCTCGGCCATGGGCGCGGGCAGGGCGCCGGAATTGCTGGCATCCGGTGCCACCGTCGCGCAGGCGCCCAGCACCAGCGTCCAGGCAATCAGCAGGGCGCCCAGACCCCCGCGACGCGCAGGGGTGGCCGGGCGGATGGGCGCTGGGTGGGGAAGGGGTATGCAGGGAAGCGCGGATGTGCAGAGGGGAGAAGAAAGGGTCATCGGAACACGTTTTTCCATTCGCGCAAGGTGGCGAAAACGCCCACCTCGTCGGTGGCGGCAAGGGGGTCTCGCGCGTGCGCTGCCTGGCGCACGGCGTCTTCGCGTGAGCGAAGAAAAGGGTTGATTTTTTTCTCGAGTCCAATGGAGCTCGGCAGGGTCGGCAGGTTCCGTTCCCGCAACGCTTCGCAGTGCGCCCGGTGGCGTTGCAGGTCGGCATTCATCGGCTCGACCGCCAGCGCAAAGCGCAGGTTGGACAGCGTGTACTCGTGCGTGCAGCAGACACGCGTGTCATCGGGCAGGGCGGCCAGACGCGCCAGCGACGCATGCATGTGCGCTGGCGTGCCCTCGAACAGACGACCACAGCCACCGGAAAACAGCGTGTCGCCGCAGAACAGCAGCGGCGCGCCGTCCAGCGCGGGGAGGAAATACGCGATGTGTCCCGCTGTGTGCCCCGGAACCTTGATGACCTGAAACGACAGGCCCATCACCTCCACCGTGTCACCATGGTCCACCCGCTGCAGCGGTTCGGGCATGGGCTCGACCGTGGGGCCAATCACCCGTGCCCCGGAGGCTTCGCGCAGTGCGGCCACGCCGCCGGTGTGGTCGGCGTGGTGGTGGGTGATGAGGATGGTGTCGAGCACAAGCCCGTGCTGCATGAGCCAGCCTTGTACGCCCGCAGCTTCGCCAGGGTCGACCACCAAGGCCCGCTGGCCGTCGTGCAAGGTCCAGATGTAGTTGTCGGCGAAGGCCGCCAGGGGGTGAATTTGCATGGGCGAACTCGGGTGTTGCGGCCCCCACCCCGGCGCGACAGGAGGGCGGCTTGTGGCGCAGGGGCCATCAGATCTTGAATCAGGCCTTGAGTATCGCAGACAGGGTGGGCGGCACACGCCTTTCGCGCGTGCAAGCCCAGCCGGAACCCGTGGCCGCAAGTTCTCGATATACTGATTTTTGCTCACGGGTGCCCCGCAGCTGCAGGGTGTGCTGCCCCTTTTTCTTTGCACCGCGCGAGCGGAGACCGCCCGAATTGAAGCCCGACCCCTCATCGGCCCAGACCGCCCTCGGACTCACCGCCTGGCTGGAGACGCCCCCCGGGCAGTACCTGCTGGGGTGGGAACGCGTGCAGTTCGACTTGGCGGTGGCCGATGTGTTCGGTTACCACGCGTTGCAGCTGGGCCTGCCCGAGCTGGACACGCTCAGCAGCAACCGCATGCCGCACCGCTGGCTGGCGCTGCCGGAGGAAATGCTGCCGGTTGCCGATCTCCCCCTGGGGCTGTTCAGCCATGAAGGAGTGCAGCACATCGACAGCGAAGGGCCGGTCTCCGGCACCAGCGACCGCGCTGGCGTCCCGAAGGTGGCGCTGGTCACCGATGCGGCGGCACTGCCCTTCCCGGCGGCCAGCCTGGACCTGGTGGTGCTGCCCCACACCCTGGAGCTCAGCGCCGACCCGCACCACGTGCTGCGGGAGGTGGAGCGCGTACTGGTGCCCGATGGCCGGGTGGTGATCTCTGGCCTGAATCCGGCCAGTTTGTGGGGGCTGCGCCAGGGGCAGGGGCGCCTGCGCGCGATGCTGGGCCTGGCGCCCGATGACGGGACCCATCTGTACTTGCCGGACGCTGGCGCGTTCATCGGTCCCTGGCGGCTGCGCGACTGGCTGCAGCTGCTGAGTTTTGAAGTAGAGTCGGACCGCTATGGCTGCTACCGGCCTGCGGTGCGTTCCGACAAATGGTTGCAGCGCACCGCCTGGATGGACCGCGCGGGCGCCCGCTGGTGGCCGATTCTCGGCGCGGTCTATTTCGTGGTCGCCGTCAAACGCGTGCAAGGCATGCGCCTGCTCGGCCCTTCGTGGAAGCCGCGCCGCTCCCTGGCCACCGCGCCCGTTGCCGTGGCCAACCGCCGCTGAGCGAACGGGCCTGTCGCACCAGCGCCCCGGGCCGCCGGGGCTTCTCTTTTTTCTGTTCTTTCCGCTCTGGAGTCTCTTCCTTGAACCATGTCGTGATCTACACCGACGGCGCCTGCAAAGGCAACCCGGGCCCCGGGGGGTGGGGCGTCTACCTGAAGGCCGGGGGGCATCAAAAGGAACTGTGGGGCGGCGAACGCGTGACCACCAACAACCGCATGGAGCTCACCGCCGTGATCGAGGCACTGGCCGCGCTGAAGCGGCCGTGCCAGGTATCGCTCTACCTCGACAGCGAGTACGTGCGCAAAGGCATCACCGAGTGGATACACGGCTGGAAAGCCAAGGGCTGGAAGACCGCGGCCAAGCAGCCGGTGAAGAACGCCGACCTCTGGCAGAAGCTCGACCAGATCGTGCACGGTGGCATTCACAAGATTGAATGGCACTGGGTGCGTGGCCACGCCGGCGATCCCGGGAACGAGCGTGCTGATGCGCTGGCCAATCGCGGTGTGCCACTGTGAAGCGCCACAGCTGACAGCGGGATGCGCAGCGGGCTGCACAAGCTGCAGCGGTCGGGAAGGGCGATTGAACTTCAGGCCACGACCCGGTCTCATGGCTGTTACATTGTTTCGGATTGGGCACCGAGCAGGCCCTGCACAAACGTCATTCCCCTCTTCGGTTGCCCGTCAGCATGACAAAAAAGACGCTTTATCTGGTCGTGGCCGTTGCCGGCCTCGCTTTGGCTTCGGCCGGTGCCTGGTGGGTTCAGAACCGCACGCCGACGGTGGGCGAAGGCGCCGCGGCACCCGCAGGGGCCGGCCCGGGTGCACGACCGCCGGGCGGACCGGGTGGCGGGGGAACGCCGGGCGTGGAGGTGGCGAAGGTGCAAGCGCTTCGCCTGCAGGACGACGCCATCGCCGTGGGTACCCTGCGCTCGCGCCAGAGCGTCACCCTGCGGCCCGAGGTGAGCGGGCGCATCTCGCAGATCGCCTTCCAGGAGGGCGCCCAGGTGCGACGCGGGCAGCTGCTGGTGCAGCTCGACGATGTGCTGCAGCGGGCCGAACTCAGCCAGGCCCAGGCCCAGCTGTCGGTGGCCCGCGCCAACCTCCAGCGCAACCAGGAACTGGTGGCCGCCAATTTCGTGGCCCGGCGTGTGCTGGAGGAGAGCGAGGCCAGCCTGCAAGTGGCCGAAGCCCAGGTGGCGCTGGCCCAGGCACGTTTGCAGCGCATGCGCATCACGGCGCCTTTTGACGGCACGGTGGGGCTGCGCAGCATCAACCTGGGCGAGTACGTGAAGGACGGCGCCGATCTGGTGAACCTGGAAGACACCTCGGCCCTCACGGTTGACTTTCGCCTGCCCGAGCGTTACCAGACGCGCATTGCCGCCGGCCAGCCGGTGCAGGTGCAGCTGGACGCCTTGCCGGGTCAGACCTTTGCCGCCCGCGTGCAGGCGGTGGACCCGCTGCTGGACGCCAACGACCGATCGGTGTCGGTTCGTGCTGTCCTGCCACCGGCGCCGGGTGGCCAGCTGCGGCCGGGCATGTTTGCCCGGGTGCTCACCGTTTTCTCGGTGGACGAGGCGGCCCTGGTGGTGCCGGAAGAGGCGCTCGTACCACAAGGAGGCAAGCAGTTTGTCTTCCGTCTGGAGAGCGAAGGCGAGGGCGACGCCGTGAAGCTGGTGTCGCGACGCACCGAGGTGCAGATCGGCGTGCGCCAGGGCGCGCAGGTCCAGATCACCAAGGGGCTGCAAGAGGGTGACACCGTGGTGGTGGCGGGCCAGCAGCGCCTGCAACGCGACGGCACGCCGGTGCGGGTGGTGGACATGTCGCGCCCCCCGGGCGGGGCTTCGCGCCCCGTAGGTGCTGCACCGGACGCCGCTGGTGGCTCACCTCTGGGTGCTGCACCGCGCCCGGGTGCACCGGCCGCTGCCGCCGCAACCAATTGACGGCCGCCGTCTGACCCAACGGAGCACGGTCCCCATGCAACTGCCCGAAATTTCGATCCGCCGTCCGGTCTTTGCCACCGTGTTGTCGCTGCTGATCCTGCTGGTGGGCTGGGTCTCGTTCAACGGCCTCACGGTGCGCGAGTACCCCAAGATCGACGAGCCCACCGTCACCGTCAGCACCAGCTTCACCGGCGCCTCCAGCGAGGTGGTCGAGTCCCAGGTCACCAAGCCGCTGGAGGACTCGCTCGCCGGCATCGAGGGGGTGGACGTCATCACCTCCATCAGCCGGCAGGAGCGCAGCCAGATCACGGTGCGCTTCAAGCTGGAACGCGACCCGGACTCGGCCGCCGCCGATGTGCGCGACAAGGTGAGCCGCGTGCGCCAGCGCCTGCCGCAGGGCATTGACGAGCCGGTGATTGCCAAGGTGGAGGCCGACGCTTTTCCGGTGATCTGGCTGGCGCTGAGTTCCGACACGCACGACGCCCTGCAGCTCTCCGACTTCGCCAACCGCCTGGCCAAGCCCGTGCTGCAGACCGCGCCGGGTGCCGCCGACGTGCGCGTGTACGGCGAGCGCCGCTATGCCATGCGCATCTGGATCGACCCCGACCGGCTGGCCGCCTACCGGCTCACGGTGCAGGACGTGGAGGAGGGCCTGCGCCGCTCCAACCTGGAGGTGCCCGCGGGGCGCATCGAGAGCACCCTGCGCGAATTCAACGTGACGGCCGCCACCGATCTGCAGACACCCGAGCAGTTCCGCCAGGTGGCCTTGCGCTCCGTCAATGGCCAGACCATCCGCCTGGGGGATGTGGCCCGGGTGGTGCAAGGGCCGCAGGACGAGCGCACCGCGGTGCGCTTGAACGGCCGTGACTCGATCTCGCTGGGCGTGATTCGCCAGGCCACGGCCAACCCGCTGGAGCTGTCGGCCGGGGTGCGCGAACTGCTGGACAAGGTGCGGCAGGACCTGCCGCCCGGTGTGAACGTGGACATCGCCAACGACAACTCGGTGTTCATCGACCGCTCCATCAAGGCGGTCTACACCACCATTGCCGAGGCCGTGGTGCTGGTGGCGCTGGTCATCTTTGTGTTCCTGCGCACGCTGCGCGCTTCCATCATCCCGCTGGTGACCATTCCGGTGAGCCTGATCGGCACCTTCGCGCTGATGGCGCTGTTCGGTTTTTCGATCAACACGCTCACGCTGCTGGCGCTGGTGCTGGCGATTGGCCTGGTGGTGGACGACGCCATCGTGGTGCTGGAGAACATCTACCGGCACATCGAAGCGGGCATGGAGCCGTTTGCGGCCTCCATCAAGGGCGCACGCGAAATCGGCTTTGCCGTGGTGGCCATGACGCTCACACTGGCCGCGGTGTACGCCCCGCTGGCGTTCACGCCGGGGCGCACCGGCCGGCTGTTCGCCGAGTTTGCTCTGGCGCTGGCCGGCGCCGTGGTGGTGTCCGGCTTTGTGGCGCTCACGCTCTCGCCCATGCTGTGCTCCAAGCTGCTGCGCCACAACCCCAACCCCGGCCGGTTCGACCGCGGCATGGAGCGTGCGCTCAATGGCCTCACCCGCGGCTACAGCCGCGCGCTGGCCCTGGCCTTGCGGGCGCGCTGGCTGGTGGTGGCGGTGATGCTGGGCAGCGCGGCGGGCAGCTGGTGGCTGGTGACCGGTATCAAGCAGGAGCTGGCGCCCATTGAAGACCGCGGTGTGATCCTGGCCAACATCAACGGACCGGACGGCGCCACGCTCGCCTACACGCGGCGCTACGCAGAGGCCATCGAGCGCATCGGCCAGGACTACCCGGAGTTCGACCGCATCTTCAGCAACACCGGCAACCCCACCGTGGCGCAAGGCACCGTGTTCCTGCGGGCCAAGCCTTGGGAAGAGCGCACCCGCACCACCCAGGAGATCGCCCGCGAGATCGCGCCACGCATGGCCGCGCTGCCGGGGGTGAGTGCGTTCCCCATCACGCCGCCTTCGCTGGGCCAGGGCTTCCGCGAGCGGCCCATCAACTACGTGATCGTCACCTCCGACAGCTACGCCAACCTTTCGCGCGTGGTGCGCGAATTCCAGGACGCGCTGGCCAAGAACCCCGGTTTCGTGCAGGTGGACACCGACCTGCGGCTCAACAAGCCCGAGATCCGACTGGACGTGGACCGCGAGCGTGCCGCCGACATGGGCGTGAACGTGGACGTGATCGCCCGCACGGTCGAGACCCTGCTGGGCGGGCGCATCGTCACACGCTACAAGCGCGACGGCGAGCAGTACGACGTCGTGGTGCAGACCGACAGCGCCCAGCGCAGCACGCCCGACGACATCGACCGCCTGTTCGTGCGCGGGCGCAACGACGCCATGATCCCGCTGGCTTCGCTGGTGCAGATTCGCGAGGTGGTGGTGCCGCGCGAACTCAACCACTTCGGGCAGCGCCGCAGCGCCTCCATCACCGCCAACCTCTCGCCCGACCTGGCCTTGGGCGAAGCGCTGGATTTCATGGACGCCACCGCGCGGCAGATTCTGCCGCCCGGCTACACCACCGATCTGAACGGGCAGAGCCGCGAATTCCGCAACGCATCCGGCTCACTGGCCATCGTCTTCGTGCTGTCGCTGGTGTTCATCTACCTGGTGCTGGCGGCGCAGTTCGAGAGCTTTGTCGATCCGCTCATCATCATGCTCAGCGTGCCGCTGTCCATGCTGGGTGCGCTGCTGGCGCTCAAGTTCACCGGGGGCACGCTCAATGTGTTCAGCCAGATCGGGCTGATCACACTGGTGGGGCTGATCACCAAGCACGGCATCCTGATCGTGGAGTTCGCCAACCAGCTGCGCGAGCAGGGCCTTGAACTGATAGAGGCGGTGAAGCAGTCGGCCGCCATGCGCCTGCGCCCCATTCTGATGACCACCGGCGCCATGGTGCTGGGCGCGGTGCCGCTGGCGCTGGCCAGCGGGGCGGGCGCGGAAAGCCGGCAGCAGATCGGCTGGGTGATCGTGGGCGGCATGAGCCTGGGCACCTTGCTGACGATCTTCGTGGTGCCCACCATGTACCTCCTGCTCGCGCGTCGCCGGGTTCCTGGTGCCCGGCGCGCGGACCATTCGTCGGAAGGCGAGAACCATCTCGCGGCTTCCACAACCTGACTTGCCCAGTCCAGGGCCTTGATGCAGATCAAGCCCCCCGCGCCAACCGCGTCCAAGATGAGAAAGGGCATCTGACGTACGCGGGGGCCGGCCGACCAGTCAAACGGCCCCCTCAGTCACGGCCCCGTTGAATCAACAGGGAGCACCACATGGGCACCGTTTACGACCCCTTTTCCGTTGTCGGGGTGGCGGCCAGCGTACTGGCACTCAACAACGCGCCGCCGTCGAGCATTGCCCGCTGGCAGACCCAGCGACTCGACCAGCTGCTGGCGCACGCTCGCGAGACATCGGCCTTTTATCGCGAACGCATGCGCCATGTGCGCAAGGATGAGGTGGCCTTGCAGGCCATCGAGCCCGTGTGCCGCAGCGAACTCATGGAACGGTTCGATGATTGGGTGACCGATCCGCGGCTGGATCTTCCTTCGCTGCGCGACTTCATGGCCGATCCCGTCCATGTGGCGCAGGCCTACCTGGGCCAGTACCTGCTCTGGGAGAGTTCCGGCACGAGCGGTCAGCCGGGCATCTTCGTGCAGGACGCGCAGGCCCTGGCGGTTTACGACGCGCTGGAGTCGCTGCGCCGTTGCCAACCGGCGGTCGGCCGGCGCTGGCTCGACCCTTTCTACCTCACCGAACGCATGGCCTTCGTGGGTGCGACGCAAGGGCATTTCGCCAGCTTCGTGGGCGTGGAGCGTTTGCGCCAGCTGCAGCCCTGGCTGGGTCCGGTGATGTCGAGCTTCTCCATCCTGGATCCGGTGGAGGCGCTGGTGGAGCAACTCAATGATTTTTCTCCCACCGTCCTGGCCACCTACCCCACTGCTGCCGTGATGCTGGCAGAAGAGGCGGAGCGCGGGCACCTCCATGTCCACCTGCACGAGATCTGGACCGGCGGCGAAACCCTCAGCCCGGCGATGCGTCTGCGCATCGAGCGCGCTTTCCAGTGCCGGGTGCGCAACAGCTACGGCACGTCCGAATTCATCGCCATGGGCTCCGAATGCGCGCACGGCGGCTTGCACCTGAACACCGACTGGCTGGTGCTGGAGCCGGTGGATGAGCACCAGCGGCCCGTACCGCCCGGCCAGCCCTCGTGCGGGGTGCTGCTGACCAACCTGGCCAACCGGGTTCAGCCCCTGATTCGCTACCAGCTGGGCGACCATGTGTGCCTGCACGAGGAACCGTGCCCTTGCGGCTCTCCCTTCCCCGTGATCGAGGTGGCCGGACGGCAAGACGATATCCTGCACATGCAGGGCCTGGGCCGCACGGTGCCGCTGCTGCCGCTGGCGCTCTCCACCGTGATGGAGGAGCAGGCGGGGGTGTTCGATTTCCAGATTCGCCAGCGCAATGAGCACACCCTGGTGCTGCGGCTGCCGCAAGCCGGTGAGGCCGGGCGCCAGATGCTGGCGCGGTGCCGCACGGTGCTCCAGGATTTCGCTGCGTCCCAGGGCACCACGCCGATCCGGGTGCTGGGTGAACTGGGGCAGGTGGTGCCGCGCGGTCGTAGCGGCAAGCTGTGCCGCATCCAGGCGAGCCGGCCCTGAAGCGGTCGGCCGCTCGGTGCCTCAGGGAGTGCTGTCGAACATCATCACGTCCACCACGTCGCCCACCGCCACGTTCCCCTGACGGTGGTGCAGCACGATCAGCCCGTTGGCTTCCACCATGGAGCGCAACACGCCCGAGCCCTGGTTGCCGGTGGTGCGCACGCTCAGTGTGCCGTCGGCGCCGCGGCTGACGATGCCCCGTTGGTATTCGGTGCGGCCGGGTTTCTTGCGCAGGGCTTCCGCGCTGTGCGCCTGCAGCAGCACCGGTTCCCTGAGCTGGGCACCCATCATCTGCAGCAGGGCAGGGCGCACAAAGGCGAGGAAGGTGACCATCACCGCCACCGGATTGCCGGGCAGGCCGAACAGGACGGCCGATCGCCCATCCTCCGTGATCTTGCCCACCGCCATGGGCCGGCCGGGCCGCATGGCGATGCGCCAGAACGCCACGTCGCCCAGCTGCTTCATCATCGCCTTGGTGTGGTCGGCCTCGCCCATGCTGACGCCGCCGCTGGTGATGATGGCGTCGGCCTGTGCGGCCGCCTGGCGGAAGGCCGTCTCCAGCGCAACCGGCTCGTCCTTCACCACGCCCAGGTCGATGACCTCGACGCCCAGTTTCGTGAGCAGTCCGAACACGGTGTAGCGGTTGCTGTCGTACACCGCGCCCTCTCGGGGCGCTTCACCCAGGCTGAGAATCTCGTCGCCGGTGGAGAAATAAGCCACCTTGAGTCGGCGAAACACCTGAACCGTCGCAAGGCCGAGGCTGGCCACCAGGCCCAGCGCGGCAGGCTCCAGGCCCTGGCCGCGCACGAGTGCCGGTTGGCCGGCCATCAGGTCTTCCCCCAGCAGGCGGCGGTTGTCGCCCTGGCACAGCACGTCCGCCGGAATGGTGACCTGGTCGCCCGCGATCTGCACGAACTCGACCGGCACCACGGTGTCCATGCCGGCGGGCATGATGGCGCCGGTCATGATCTTCACGCAGTCACCGGCCCCGGCGTCGCCCGCCCAGGCCTGGCCGGCGAACGCGGTGCCCCGGCAACGCAGGACCAATGGCTGCCCGGCCTGCAACTGGCCGCCGTCAAAGGCAAAGCCGTCCATGGCCGAGTTGTCGTGCGGCGGCACGCTGATGGGTGAGACCACGTCCTGCGCCAACACCCGGCCCAGCGCATCGAAAATACCGATGGTCTCGGTTTCGATGACCGGTTCGACCAGCAGCGAAAGGAAGTCCTGGACCTGGTCGGCGCTCAGGGCCTGGGGGTCGTAGCCCTGCAGGGCGGCAGCGATTTGGGCGATGGTTTTCATGTCGGGCGGACGAAGTTCAGCGGCTTTCCAGCGCGTGCAATTCCGCCAAGGTGTTGGTGTTGCAGAAAGCGCGGGAATCGTCGGTCGGCTGGTCGAATGTGACCACGGCTGTGCGGTGCTGGTCGGTCCAGCGGTCGATCTTGCGTCCACCGGCCTGGGTGAAGGCCACCAGGCTCTCCAGCAACGCCACGCGCATCAGGCAGAACACGGGCTGGGTGCGCACCTGCCCGTCGTCTTCCCGTGCCGCGGCCATGGCGATCTCGATGTTCTCGTCCTGGAACGCCGCTGCCAGGCGCTGCGCCAGGTCCAGGGGGAACAGCGGCGTGTCGCAGGGCACCGTCAGCAAGTAAGGTGTTTCGCAACGCTCCAGCCCGGTCATGAAGCCGGCCAATGGCCCGGCGTAGTCGCTCAGCGAATCGGGCCATACCGGGGCGCCGAACGCTTCGTAGGCCGAGAGGTTGCGGTTGGCATTGAGCATCAGATCGCCGATGAGCCCGCCTTCCTGCATCTGCAGCCGCAGCAGCGTGTGCAGCGCCAGCGGCGTGCCGTTGAAGTTCTGCAGGCCCTTGTCGAGCCCACCCATGCGAGAGCCTCGGCCCCCTGCCAGCACCAGGCCGGTGATTTCAGAAGAATGGATCAAGAGAAAGTCTCGTTTGAAAAATGCGGGTCAATTCGTGGCGACAGGAAGGGTTCGGCGCGAGGTGTCTTGACCGGGAACGCGGCGGAACTGGCTTTGCCAGGCCGCACCGCGTTGCCCCCTGGAGGGGGTGACGCCGGAGGTGGCGCGGGGGGGGCTCTACCCCCCGATATAGCTCATCTCCACCCGACGTCCACCGCCGGTCGAGGCGTCGGGCGGCAGGCTGGCGCGCAATTCCGAATAGCGGTCGCTGCGACCCTGCCAGATGGCGGCAATGGCGCTGGCCAGTTCCTCGTCCGACGCCGTGCCCCGCACCAGGTGTTTCAGATCGTGCCCCTGGTTGGCGAACAGGCACAAGTAGACCTTGCCTTCGGTGGACAGGCGGGCGCGGTTGCAATCGCCGCAGAATGCCTGCGTCACGCTGCTGATCACGCCGACTTCACCCGTGCCGTCGGCATAACCCCAGCGCTCGGCGGTTTCACCGGGTGCGGAAGGCTCCAGCTGCACCAGCGGCAGTTCCTGGTGGATCCGTTGCACCACCTCGGCACTGGGCATCACCTCGTCCATGCGCCAGCCGTTGGTGGCGCCCACGTCCATGTATTCAATGAAGCGCAGCACCACGCCCGTGCCCTTGAAGTGGCGGGCCATGGGCAGGATTTCGTGGTCGTTGGTGCCACGTTTGACCACCATGTTGACCTTGATCGGACCCAGCCCGGCGGCTTGCGCCGCGTCGATGCCGCGCAGCACATCGGCTACCGGGAAATCGACATCGTTCATGGACCGGAACACCGTGTCGTCCAGCCCGTCCAGGCTCACGGTCACGCGCTGCAGGCCAGCGGCCTTCAGGGCGGTGGCCTTGCGCTCCAGCAGGGAACCGTTGGTGGTCAGCGTGATGTCGAGCGGCCGGCCCTCTGCTGTGCGCAGCGCCGCCAGTTGCCCGATCAGGATCTCGATGTTCTTGCGCAGCAGCGGCTCGCCTCCGGTCAGGCGGATTTTCTGCACCCCGTGCGCCACAAACTGGCGCGCCACCCGCGTGATCTCCTCGAAGCTGAGCAGGGCGCTGTGGGGCAGGTAGGGATAGTCCTTGTCGAACACCTCCTTGGGCATGCAGTAGCTGCAGCGGAAGTTGCAGCGGTCGGTGACGCTGATGCGCAGGTCCCGAAGCGGTCGCCCGAGCGAATCGCCGAGCAGCCCGGTGGGCACGACGGCGTGGGCCGGCACGCTGGCCACCAGGGTGCGGCTGCGGTGGTCAACAAGGGGAATGACGCGTTCAGACATGACCCCGATTATGTGGGAGCGCGGCCCTCTGCGCCCGGGCGGTCCCATCGTCCAAAGGGGCTATGGTGGTACATCGCAGCACGGTCCTCCCTTCATGCGCTGCCCACCCGGGTGTAGAGCCCGGCGTTGTTCCGCAGCCAGTCGTTCGACAACTCGCTCGTCTGCTGGGCCGGGTGGAAGTCGGGCTTGAAATACGCGCGCCACGGTTGGAAACTGGCACGCAGCAGGCCTTGTGGTCCCAGCAGGTGGTGCCAACCGCTGCGCCAGGTGCTCCAGCGCCAGAGGGTGCCGTCCCGGCGCAGGTTGCGCACGGTCTGCAGCAGGGTGTCGCTCAGGAAGATGAGGGTAATGCGGCGCATCCACCTGACACGCCAGGCGTGGCTGCCGTCCAGCGCCTTGTAGAGGTCGAACGCGGTGCATTTGTGCTCGGCCTCTTCGGCGCTGTGCCAGAGCCAGAGGGCTTTGAGCCGTGGTTCACAGCCGTCCAGCACGCCTTCATGCGACAGCAGCCATTCGGCAAACAGGGCCGTGAAGTGCTCATTGGCGGCGGTGATGGCCAGGCCGTGGCGCGGGTCCGTGCCGTCGATGAGCCGCAGGCGCTCGCGCGCCCGGGGCTCCCAGTCGTTCACCAGGCCGTGTTGTTCGATCTGGGCGTTGAACAACGCATGGATGCGCCGGTGTGTGGCTTCCTGCCCCACAAAGCCCTGTATTTCGGCGCGAAAGGCCTCCTGTCGTTCCGGCGCAAGGGCTTTGAAGCCCTTGCGCACCGAATCGATGAAGAACTGCTCGCCGACCGGGAAGCTCATCGACAGGGCATTGAACCAGGCGGTCAGGAAGGCGTCGCCGCTGCACCAGTGGCGCGCCACGGGTTGCTCCAGGTCGATCAGCAGGCGGCGGACAACGAGTTCGGTCATGGGGGAATGGGTTTGGTACGTGTCAGTACCTTCAGTGTCGCGTGTCGGCGGCCCCGCTGTCAAGTCTGAGGCGGCGGTGTCAGGCTGGCGACTGCCGCACGGTCTACCATCCGTTCACATGGACCACACCGAAACCCCCGCGGACCCTCCCAGCGACCATCGGGTCCGCCTGCTACAGGCCATGGCGAAGGTCGCCACGGCCAAGGGGCTGGGCAACGCCACCATCGCCGACCTCGTGCGGGAGGCGGGCGTGTCCAAGCGCACGTTCTACGAGCATTTCGACAGCAAAGAGGCCTGCTTTCTGGCGCTCTACCGCGCGGCGAGTGCCTCGGCTCTGAAGACTTTGCGGGAGGCGGTTCAGCCCGACCGGCCCTGGCAGGCCCAGGTCGAGCACGCCCTCACGGCCTATCTGGCGCACCTTGAGCGCGGCACCGGGCTCATCCGCACCTTGTTTGTCGAGATTCACCACCTGGGCGTGGCGGGTCTGGCGGTGCGGCGCGAGGTGATGCAGAAACTGGCCGACTTCTTGTGCGAGACGGTGAACAGTGGCGCGCCGTCGGATGCGCAGGGCGCGAAGCCCGCCTTGTCCTCGGCCATGGCGTTGGCGGCCGTGGGGGGCATCAACGAGTTGATTCTGGCCGCCGTTGAAAGGAATGAAACCGAGCGCCTGACCGAATTGGCCCCCTGTGCGGGGGATGTGGTGCGGTCGCTCACCTGCGCCCACGCCGGCGAGCGCCTTGAGCCCGCCAGATAGGACAGGGCCCCAGGTTTCCCCGCCATCAGGGCCGGGAGGCGGTCACAGCCGGGCCAGGCGGGCCAAGGCTTCGCGCAATGTCTCGTCCTTTTTGGCGAAGCAGAAGCGCACCACGCGCTGGTCGAAGCCGCTGCCGTAAAAGGCGGAGAGGGGAATGGCGGCCACGCCGATCTCGCGGGTGAGCCATTGGCAAAAGTCGGCCTCTGGCAGGTCCCGCTCGGGTACTGCCAGAGCGGAAATATCCACGCATTGGAAGTAGGTGCCTTCGCTGGGCAGCAAACGCAAGCGCGTGGACGCCAGGCCGTCGCGGAACAGGTCGCGCTTGCGCTGGTAGAAGGCGCTCAGGCCCTGGTAGGGCGCCGGGTCGGCCATGTAGCGCGCCAGGGCGTGCTGCATGGGTGTGTTCACGGTGAACACGTTGAACTGGTGCACCTTGCGGAACTCGGCGGTGAGCGCGGCGGGTGCCACCACCGTGCCGACCTTCCAGCCCGTGACGTGGTAGGTCTTGCCAAAGCTGCTGATGATGAAGGCCCGGGCCGCCAGGCCGGGAAAGCGCGCGGCGCTCTGGTGATGCTGGCCGTCGAAGACCATGTGCTCATACACCTCGTCGCTGATGAGCAGCACGTTCGTGGGCGCCAGCAGTTCCTGCAGCTGCAGCATGTCGGCCGCGCTCCAGACCATGCCACTGGGGTTGTGCGGGCTGTTGATGATGATCGCGCGGGTGCGCGGCGAGAGAACGGTGGCAATGCGGTCGAAGTCGGGCCGAAAGCTGCCGGGGGTGAGCGGCACGCGCACCACGACGCCGCCCGCCAGTTCGATGTTGGGCACATAGCTGTCGTAGCAGGGCTCCAGCACGATCACCTCGTCGCCGGGGTGGACCACGGCCAGGATGGTGGTCAGGATGGCCTGCGTGGCGCCGGCGGTGACGGTGATCTCGGTGGCCGGCTCGTACGCCAGCCCGTAGAGCGCCTGCATCTTGGCGGCCATGGCCTGTCGCAGCGCCGCAATGCCGGGCATGGGCGGGTACTGGTTGTGCCCGGCCTGCATGGCCTCGGTCACGGCGTCCAGCAGTGCCGGGTCGCACCCAAAGTCAGGAAAACCCTGCCCCAGGTTCACCGCCCCGGCCTCGGTGGCGAGTGCCGACATGACGGTGAAGATGGTCGTGCCCACGTTCGGCAGGCGGGAGGTGAGGGGGGGCGTGAACGCTGCTGTCATGGGTTCAGATGTACAGATCGTGGAGAGCGAAGGGCGGTCGGCGAGAGGGGTGGCACAGCCCAGAGACACCGCGCAACGGGCTCCGCCCGGGCGCGGATGTTGCCCCCTTGAAGGGGGATGCGGCTACGCGAAGCGAGCCAGCGACGGGGGTGGAATCATCTCTACAGCTCGTAATCATCGGGGGTGCCGCTCATGGCCCTCAGCACCGAGTCGCGGGTCAGCCGGTCGCTGAGCAGTTCGGCGAAGCGCAGCACGAAATGGCGCAGGTAGGTGCCGCGCTTGAAAGCCACGCGCGCCAGGTTGTGGCCGAACAGCTGGCCCGCCGGGCGCGACACGAGGTCGGGCGTCTGCCCGTTGAGGGTGCTGTCCTGCATGGCCATTTCGGCCACGATACCCACGCCCATGCCCAGCTTCACGTAGGTCTTGATGACGTCGGAGTCGATGGCTTCCAGCACGATGTTGGGCTTCAGGTGGCGCAACGCAAAAGCCTGGTCGATGCGGGTTCGGCCGGTGAAGCTGGGGTGGTAGGTCACCAGTGGCACCTGTGCCAGGTCTTCCAGCGTGACGCGCTCGCGCTCCAGCAGCGGGTGATCGAACGGGAGCACCAGCACATGCTGCCATTCGTAGCAGGGAAGGGTGACCAGATCGGGGTAGTTCACCAGGGACTCGGTGGCCACGCCGATCTCGGCCACTTCCTCCATCAGCATCTTGGCCACCTGGTCGGGAGAGCCCTGGTGCAGGCTGATGCCCACCTTGGGATAGGCCTGGCGCAGCTGCGCCACCGGCCCGGGCAGCACGTAGCGCGCCTGCGTGTGGGTGGTGGCGATGGACAGCGTGCCGCTGTCCTGTGCCGAGTACTGCTCGCCGATGCGCTTGAGGTTGTTGACCTCGCGCAGGATGATGTCCACGCTCTTGAGCACCTGCTGGCCGGGCTCGGTCACGCGTTTGATGCGCTTGCCGTGGCGGGCGAAGATCTCGATGCCCAGTTCGTCTTCCAGTTCGATGATCGCTTTGGAGACCCCGGGTTGGGAGGTGTGAAGGGCTTTGGCCGCCTCGGTCAGGTTCAGGTTGCGTCGCACCGCTTCCTGCACGAAGCGGAACTGGTGCAGGTTCATGGCGTCGCTTCCAGCGCGATCTGGGCCAGCAGGGCGGTCAGGCGCGGGTCTTCGCCGGCGGCAGGCAGCTGCTCGAATCGCACGGCCGGATGGGTTTGGCGCAGGCCCTGCATCAGAACCGGCAGGTCTTCGCGGGCGTGTTTGCCCATGCCAAAGAACAGCGGCAGTACCCGCAGGTGCGTGGCGCCCTGTGCGATCAGCCCCGCCGCCGCGGTGTCGATGTCGGGCTCGCACAGCTCCAGATAGGCGCAGGAGACGCGTGCCGCCGGGTCGCTGCGCGCGATCTGCTGCGCCACCGCCTCCACGGGCAGGCGCCACAACGGGTCACGGGACCCATGCGCAAACACAATCACACCGAGCATGGACTACCTCCGAAGCACCAGCCACCCGAAGGCGCCGAGTGAAAAGACCGAATAGATGAGCGCCGGCGAGGCGGCCGCCAGCCAGGGTTGCCACTGGTTGAGGTTGCCGATGTAGCCGAACACGTTGTTGAGCAGAAAGAAGCTGATACCGATCATCACGCCGCCGAACACATAGCCGGTGATGCCGCCGGAGCGGAAATGCAGGTAGGCAAACGGCAGCGCCAGCACCACCATCACCAGGCAGCTCAGCGGGTAGAACACCTTGCGCCAGAACTCGATCTCGTAGCGCTGGGCGGTCTGGTTGTTGGCTTCGAGGTGGCGGACGTAGGCGAAGAGGTCGGTGGTGCGCATGCGCTCGGGCTTGAGCAGGGCGACCGACACCATCTCGGCATTGAGGCTGCTGGGCCAGCGAAAGCGCTCCAGCTGGGTGTGCGTGATGCGGGCCGAGGTGAGGCCCGCCGTGTCGAACTCGCGCCGCTGCACGTTGCGCAGCGTCCAGGAGTCGTCACTCTCGATCTGTCCGGAGGTGGCCTGCACCGTTGAGACCAGGAAGCCCTGGTTGTCAAATTCAAAAATCCGCACCCTGTCCAGCTCGCCATCGGCCGACAGCGCACCCACGTTGACGGAGAAGTTGCTGTAGGGCTGGCGTTCCTTCAACCAGGCGCCGGTCTGTCCCACGCTGATGCGGCCTTGGTAGCTGGCTTTGAGCAGCTGCGCCATTCGGTCGGCCGCAGGCGCCACGTAGTCGCCAATGGCGAAGGTGATGAGCACGAACACGACCCCCAGCCCAAGCTGGGTGCGCAGGGCCCGCCAGGGGCCAAGCCCACTGGTGCGCAGAATGGTGTATTCCGAGCCCTGAGCCAGTCGGGCAAGCACGAACACCGATCCGATCAGCACGGCAATCGGCAGCAACTCGTAAATACGGTTGGGCATGAGCAAGCCGACATACAGCAGGGCGTGGCGCATCTGATAAATGCGCTCGGGGTCCAGGGCCGACGCCTTGCCCAGGGCCGGCAATTCGTCGACGAAATCAAAGAAGAAGAACAGCGACAGGAAGGCCAGCAGCACGAAGCCCACCGCGGCAAAAACCTCTGCGTAAATCAGGCGCCGTATGGTTTTCATGCGGTGCTTTCACGCGACGATGCCAAGCGTGGCGCCCGAAAGCGCAGCACATCGCGCAGGCTCAGGTTGTGGTGCCGCTTGGCCAGCCACAAGGCGGCCAGCACGAACACGACGCCGTGCAGCAGGAGCATGAAGGGCAGCAGGTCCACCACGCCCTTGGCCACCCAGGACTGGCCGAGATTGAGCAGGTTGTAATAGAAGACAAAGGCGAACAGCGTGAAGAACAGGTTGCCGCCCCGTCCGGCGCGCGGGTTGCTCACCGTCGTGGCGAGTGCGATCAGCACGAAGTTCAGGGCGGTCAGGGCCATGCCGGCGCGCCAGCCCAGCTCGGCCAGGTTGGCCCGATCGGGGTTGCGAATCAGGTCCCAGCTGGGGCGGGCCTTGAGCGCCTGAGCGCGCGCGCCGGAACCTGTGGCGGTGCCCACTTCGGTGCCGTATTCCTCGAATTCACTGACGCGAAGGCCGCTGCCGTCTGCCGCTATTTCCAGGCGCTGACCGTTGTTGAGCATGAGGATCTGTCGGCCATCTTCCTGCACGATGCGTCCGGAACGCGCCGAGGTGATGGTTTCCCGTCCGTCATCATCGGTGCTGGAGATGAAGATGTTGCGTCCTTCGGTGCCGTCGGCCGTGTCCTTGTCGATGAAGAACACCCGCCGCCCGCTCGACGATTCCTGGAACTGGCCCGGGGCCACCCGCTCCAGGTCGCCGCGGCTCTCGAATCGGCCCCGCAACTCATCGGTCTGCTGGTTGGCCCAGGGCCAGACAAAGAACACCATCGCGGTGATCATCAGCAGGATGGGCCAGGCAAACCGCATCACCGGACCGAGAAAACCCGACAGCGAACGTCCGCTGGCCAGCCAGATGATCATTTCGCTGTCGCGGTACATGCGCGAGAGCGTGGACACGATGGCAATGAACAAGGCCAGGGTCAGGATCGTGGGCATGCGCCCGATCACCGTGTAGCCCAGCACCAGCATGATCTCCTCGGGGTTCACGCTGCCGCGTGACGCCAGGCCCAGCGTGCGGATCAGCAGCATCGTGAGCACGATGGTGAACAGCACCACCAGGGTGGCGCCGAAGCTGCGTGCGAGCTCTTTGCGGATGGAAGAATGGAATAACATCGAATCACAACAGGAAAGCGCAATTATGGACTTCGAACTCAAATCCCTCTCTGCTGAACAGGCCGCGGCGCTGACCGCCGATGCCCTGCTGGTGTTGGTGCCCGAGGCAGCTCACGCAGCAGCTGCACAAGGCGCGCTGGCCTCGTTGGTGGACCAGGCGGTGGCCAGTGGCGATCTGGAGACCGCTGTGGGCAAGAGCCTGTCCTGCTACCGTGTGGCGGGCATCCAGTCGGCCCGTGTGGTGCTGGTCGGCGCGGGGGACGGGTCACCCGTCGCCGTTCGCAAGGCGGTGGCCGCCGGCATGGGTCTGCTCAAGCAGCCCGGGGTGAAGAAACTGGTGCTGTGGCTCGGCGGTATCAGCCTGGAGCCCGGCTGCGTCAGCGCTGCCGTGCAGGCCTGCGCCGAGGCGAGTTATGTCTACACCACGACCAAACCCTCGGCCAAGGCCCGTGCCGTGGCCCAGGTGGTGGTGGGCGTGCCGCAAGCCAAGGCGGTGCAGGTGGCCTTTGATGCTGGCGTGGCGACGGTGGCGGGTGTCGAATTTGCCAAGGAGTGGGCGAACCGCCCCGCCAACCACGCCACGCCCAGTCTGCTGGCCGACGCGGCGCGCAAGCTCGCCCGCAAGTCGCCCATCAAGACGGAAGTGCTCGGCCCCAAGGATGTGGAAGCGCTCGGCATGGGCGCCTTCATGGCCGTGGCCCAGGGCTCGGTGGAGCCCTTGCGCTTCATCGTGATGCGCTACAACGGTGGTGAGAAGGGGAGCGCCCCAGTGGTCCTGGTGGGCAAGGGGATCACCTTTGACACAGGGGGCATCTCCATCAAGCCGGCCGCCGAGATGGACGAAATGAAGTTCGACATGGGGGGGGCGGCCAGCGTGCTGGGCACCTTTGCCGCACTGGCGCACCTGCAGCCCAGCATCAACGTGGTCGGTCTCATCCCCGCCTGCGAGAACATGCCCGACGGTCAGGCCATCAAGCCGGGGGACGTGGTCACCAGCATGAGCGGTCAGACCATCGAAATCCTCAACACCGACGCCGAGGGTCGCCTCATCCTGTGCGATGCGCTCACCTATGCGGCGCGCTTCAAACCACGCAGCGTGATCGACATCGCCACGCTCACCGGCGCCTGCGTCATCGCGCTGGGCGGGGTGCGCTCGGGTTTGTTTTCGACCCGCGACGATCTGGCCGCGGCCCTGCAACAGGCCGGCGACCGCGCGCTCGACCCCTGCTGGCGTCTGCCGCTGGACGAGGAGTATGGCGAGGGCCTGAAGTCCAACTTTGCCGACATGGGCAACGTGGCCGGGCGTCCCGGTGGCGCCATCACCGCTGCCAAATTCCTGCAGAAGTTCACGGCCGACTTGCCTTGGGCGCACCTGGACATTGCCGGCACCGCCTGGAAAGGCGGCATGGCCAAGGGCTCGACCGGACGTCCCGTGCCGCTGCTCCTTCAGTACATTCTGGAAGAAGCCGCGCGGTCTGCCACCGCCGAGCCGGTGGTCACGCCAAAAGCCGCCGCGAGACGCACGCGCAAGGCGTGAGGCGGACCCAGTTCCTCGTCACATGACCGAGGTTGACTTCCATTTCAATGCACCCGACAAGCAGGCCTACGCCTGCCGTCTGTTGCGCAAGGCCTATCTGAAAGGTGCTCGGCTCGTCGTGGTGACAGAGCCCGACGCCCTGACGGCTCTGGATGCTGCACTGTGGACCTTCTCGACAGAAGATTTCCTGCCCCACTGTCGCGAAGGGGATGCCGCGCATGTCCTGAAACACTCGCCCATTCTGCTCTGCAGCGCCGTGCCCACCGGCGTATCAGGCCGTGCGGCTGCGGTCTTGGTCAACCTTCGGGCTGACATGCCCCGTGGATATGAGCGCTTTGGCCGCGTGATTGAGGTCGTTGCGACTGCCCAGGAGGACCGCGAGTCCGCGCGTGCGCGGTGGATGCAATACCGCGGGGCCGGCATCGAACCCAACCGGCACGATTTGCGCCTCGCGCCGCAGGGGTGATGAAGCCACCCGGTTTCCATGCCGCTGGCTAATGAGCCATTCGTTGACTTGATGGACTCGGGGACAAACCCTCATACGCCACGGTCCACCCGTGTCGTAGGCCGGTAGCCAGCGGTTTTTTGGAGTATCTTCAGGGATGTGGAGAAAAAAGTTCCCTCCGCATTCCAATTTGTCATTCCTTTCCGAGGATTTCTATGCAACTGAACATGAAACTGGCCGTGATCGCAGCGGCTGTCGCTTTGGCCGCCTGCGGCAAAAAAGAAGAGGCTGCCCCCGTTGCTGCACCTGCTGCGGCCCCAGCCGCCGTGGAAGCCCAGGTCATCAAGATCGGGCATGTTGGTCCCACCAGCGGCGGCATTGCGCACCTCGGCAAGGACAACGAGAACGGCGCCAAGATGGCCATTGAAGAGCTGAACGCAGCCGGTCTGACCATCGATGGCCGTCCCACCACGTTCGAGCTGCTGGCCGAAGACGACGCGGGCGATCCGAAGCAGGGCACCGCGGCGGCCACCAAGCTGGTGGATGCCAAGGTCGCGGGCGTGATCGGGCACCTGAATTCGGGCACCACCATCCCGGCTTCGCAGATCTACAACGACGCCGGTATCCCCCAGATCTCTCCGTCGGCCACGAACCCCAAGTACACCCGTCAGGGCTACGCTGGCGTGTTCCGCATGGTGGCTGATGACGTGCACCTGGGCGGCACCTTGGGCAAGTACGCGGTGGAAACCCTGCAGGCCAAAACGGTTGCCGTGATCGACGACCGCACGGCCTACGGCCAGGGCGTGGCGGACGAGTTCGAAAAAGGCGTGGTGGCGGCCGGTGGTACGGTGGTCGGCCGTGAGTTCACCAACGACAAGGCGACCGACTTCAACGCCATCCTGACCACCCTGAAGGCCAGGAGGCCCGATGTCGTGTTCTTCGGCGGCATGGACGCCGTGGCGGGTCCGATGCTCAAGCAGATGAAGGCCCTCGGCATCAACGCCAAGTTCATGGGTGGCGACGGCATCTGCTCCAGCGAGTTGCCGAAGCTGGCCGGTAACGGCATGGCCGATGATCAGGTCTACTGTGCAGAGGCAGGCGGCGTGGAAGGCGAGCAGAAGGCGGGCATGGACAAGTTCCGTGAAGACTTCAAGGCCAAGTTCGGCGCCGAGGTGCAGGTGTACGCACCGTACGTCTACGACGCGGTCAAGGTCATGGCCAACGCCATGGTGACGGCTAACTCGTCTGACCCGACGAAGTACCTGCCCGCCCTCAAGGCCACCGATTACAAGGGCGTGACCGGCAACATCGCTTTCGACGAAAAAGGCGATATCAAGAATGGTGCCCTGACGCTGATGACCTACAAGGGTGGCGTGCGCACCACCCTCGCGGTGATTCGCTGATGTGAGAAGAGGCTGCCTGCAGCCTCTGTCAAAAAATAAAAAAGGCCACCGCTTTGCGGTGGCCTTTTCGTTGGTGTCCCCATCATGGGACTGGCTGGGGGGCTGGTTTGGCGCCGGCTGGCCGGCAGCAGAACGCCTGAGAAATTCCCTTCGATTCCGCTCGCCTGCCGGGCAGCAGATTCATGTGGGAAGACGCCGACAGGCGTGTCAGAGCGTGTCGATGAAGCTGCGCAGCTTGTCCGAGCGGCTGGGGTGCTTGAGCTTGCGCACGGCCTTGCTCTCGATCTGGCGGATGCGCTCGCGCGTCACATCGAATTGCTTGCCCACTTCTTCCAGCGTGTGGTCGGTGCTCATCTCGATGCCGAAGCGCATGCGCAGCACCTTGGCTTCGCGCGGCGTGAGGCTGTCGAGAATTTCCTTGACCACTTCGCGCAGGCCGGCCTGCATCGCGGCTTCGATGGGTGCGGTGTTGGCCTGGTCTTCGATGAAGTCGCCCAGGTGCGAGTCGTCGTCGTCGCCGATCGGGGTTTCCATCGAGATCGGCTCTTTGGCGATCTTCATGATCTTGCGGATCTTGTCTTCCGGCATCTCCATCTTCTCGGCCAGGATGGACGCATCGGGCTCGAAGCCGAATTCCTGCAGGTGCTGGCGGCTGATGCGGTTCATCTTGTTGATGGTCTCGATCATGTGCACCGGGATGCGGATGGTGCGCGCCTGGTCGGCGATCGAGCGCGTGATGGCCTGGCGGATCCACCACGTGGCGTAGGTCGAGAACTTGTAGCCGCGGCGGTATTCGAACTTGTCCACCGCCTTCATCAGGCCGATGTTGCCTTCCTGGATCAGGTCCAGGAACTGCAGGCCGCGGTTGGTGTACTTCTTCGCGATCGAGATCACCAGGCGCAGGTTGGCCTCGATCATCTCTTTCTTGGCGTCGCGCGAGGTGGACTCGCCCTGGTTCATCCGCTTGTGGATGTCCTTCAGGTGCGCCAGAGGCACGACCACGTTGGTCTGGATCGCCATCAGGCCGGTCTGCAGTTCTTGCACCGGCGGGATGTTGCGCTGCATCACCGTGCTCCACGGCTTGCCGGCGGCGGCCTGCTTCTCGACCCACTGCAGGTTGAGCAGGTTGGCCGGGAACTCGGCGATGAACTTTTCCTGCGGCATGCCGCACTTGTCCACGATGATGCGGCGCAGCTCGCGCTCTTTCTTGCGCACGTCGTCCACCTGGCTGCGCATGGTGCTGCACAGCTTTTCGATGGCCTTGGCGGTGAAGCGGATCGTCATCAGCGTGTCGGTGATGGCTTTCTGCGTCTTCATGTACGTGGGCGAGCCGTAGCCTTCCTTGTCGTACGTCTTGTGCAGCTTCTCGAACAGGCCGCGCATGGTGTCGAAGCGGGTCAGCGCCTCGCGCTTGAGTTCTTCCAGCTTGCGCGTGAGGGCCTTGGATCCGCCCTTGCCGTCGTCGTCATCGGCCTCGTCGTAGTCGTCGAAGTCTTCCTCGGCCACGTAGTCGTCTGCCGCGTTGGCGTCGGCAAAGCCATCCACCACGGTGGAAATGACGACCTTGCCTTCGCGGATGTCCTCGGCCATGGCCAGGATCTCGGCGATGGTGGCCGGGCTCTCGGAGATGGCCGCGATCATGTCGTTCAGGCCGCCTTCGATGCGCTTGGCGATCTCGATCTCGCCCTCACGCGTCAGCAGCTCGACCGTGCCCATTTCTCGCATGTACATGCGCACCGGGTCGGTGGTGCGGCCGAACTCGCTGTCCACGGTGGACAGGGCGGCCTCGGCTTCCTCTTCCGCTTCCTCTTCGGTGGCGGCGGTGGGGCCGGTGTTGTTCAGCAGCAGGGTCTCGGCGTCCGGCGTCTGTTCGTAGACGGCCACGCCCATGTCGTTGAGCAAGGACACCACCACTTCCAGCGTCTCGGCCTCGACCAGCTTGTCGGGCAGGTGGTCGTTGATTTCGCCGTGCGTGAGGTAGCCGCGCGTCTTGCCCAGCTTGATCAGGGTCTTGAGGCGCTCGCGGCGGCTCTTGGCTTCCTCTTCGGACAGGACGGTCTCGTCCAGGCCGAATTCCTTCATCAGCGCGCGCTCTTTGGCCTTGCTGATCTTCATGCGCAGCGGCTTGACCTTCCCGGTCGGCTGCGCGGTAGCGTCCACCACCTCGGCTTCGGCCTCGACTTCACCGCTGAGGTCGTCCTCGATGTCGCTCAGGTCGGCGTCGTCGAGATCGGCACCGCTGTCGCCCGCGGCAGCCTTGGGCTTGCGGCCCCGCTTGGCGGCGGGCTTGTCACCGGCGGCCTTGGCCGGACGGCCGGCTTTTTTCTTGACGGTGCCGGTGTCGGCTTCCAGGTCGGCGTCGAGCGCCTCGGGGGAGGCCTTGCGGGCGGTGGTCTTGGCCGCAGATGCCTTGGCGGCTTTGGTGGTGGTCTTGTCGGTCACAGCAGGGGCTTTCTTCGGAGAGGCGGCGGGGGTCACCTTGCTTGGGCTGGCCTGGGCGGCGGTCTTGGTGCTGGACACGGCGGGTGTACTGGACTTCTTCGTGGGCATGAGAACCTCAAAAAACGTCAAACAGGAACCGGCAGAACAGACAAAACGCGCCAGGCGCCACGCAACATGGACGACCCCGGTGATTTTGTGTGGCACAACGCCCACCTTTCGCCGGAAAGGGCGGGCCTGCAAGCTGTGGGGGCGAACATTTGGTGTGCAGTCCTTGCGGGGATTCCATCAGGACCGTGGTGATCGCTGAGGTGGCCAGGAGTTGGTTCCATATCGCCCCATTTCAAGGGGCCAGGCCGGTGCCGGAGGTGCTGCTGTCGCGCTTGCGGTGCAAAGCTTTCGATTATAGCGCTGCGCCGAAGTTCACTTCCCGGCGAGCAGGCCTTGCAGCTGGGCGCTGACGCGCTTGTACTCGTCCAGCGCGCCGGGTTCGCCCTGCGCCACCCGGCTGGCGAGTTCGCGGGCTTTCTCTTCCAGGGCGTCGCGGCGCAGCCGCATCATCACGTCGGCCAGCTCCGCGGGCTCGGAGGCCGGGTCGCTGCCCAGTGTGACCTGCTCGACCTGTGCGCAGGCATAGGCCTCGTGCTCATGGCCGCGCAGGGCTTCCCGCAGCGCGGCCCAGGGCTGCGGGCCGTGCTCGTGCAGTTGGGCTTCGAGCCAGGCCATCAGCGGCCCATGGGGCGCATGCAGGTGGCCGAGCAGGGCGTGGTCGTCGGCGCTGAGGCCCTCCCAGGCACCGGCGTTGGCCAGCAGCAGGCCCACCGCGCGGTCGGCCCGGCTGCCGCCGGCACGGCGCTCGCCCAGCATGCGCGGCGGCGGGGGCGGGCCCTTGCGCCAGCCACCGAAGCCCTTGCCGCGAAAGCCTTTACCGCCGTGGCCTTTGCTCCCATACGCACTGTCCGAACCGCCGGGGCTCCAGTCCGAGCGGCTGTTGTGGCGGTAGTTGTCGTACGAGCCGTCGCCTGGTGCATAGGCGTGGGCATCCGGTTCGCTGTACTCGGCGGGGTCGGGGTAGCTCGACTGTGCGGCGGCGCGTCCCCCGTCATAGGCGGGTTCGCGTGGGCGGCCGGCGTCAGGTCCCGGTGCCCGGTGGCCACGGCCGGCGCTGGCTTGCTGCCAGAGCTGGAGCAGGTCGGCACTGGCCAGTTGCACCGCGCTGGCCAGCTCTCCCAGCAGCTGACGCTTGAGCGCGCCGTCGGGCAGGGCGCTCCAGAGCGGGCGTGCCTGCGAGGCCATGCGAGCCCGGCCCTCGGCGGTGTCGAGGTCGCAGTCGGCTCCGGCGGCTTCAACCAGGAATCGCGAGAGCGGCACCGCTTCCTTCACACATTGGGCAAATGCGGTCTCGCCGTTGGCGCGGATGAAGCTGTCCGGGTCGTGCTCGGCGGGCAGGAAGAGGAACTTGACGCTGCGCGTGTCGGTGGCCAGGGGCAGGGCGGCGTCGAGCGCCTTGCGAGCGGCGCGCCGGCCGGCGCTGTCGCCGTCGAAGCTGAACACCACCGAGTCGGTGAAGCGGAACAGCTTCTGCACATGCTCGGGCGTGCAGGCCGTGCCCAATGTGGCCACGGCGTTGGCAAAGCCGAGCTGCGCCAGCGCCACCACGTCCATGTAGCCCTCGGTCACGAGGGCGTAGCCGGCCACCCGGATGGGTGTGCGGCCCTCGAACAGGCCGTAGAGTTCGCGCCCCTTGCTGAACACCGGCGTTTCGGGCGAGTTGAGGTACTTGGGCTCGCCCTTGTCGAGCACGCGGCCGCCAAAGCCGATGCATTCGCCCTTGACGTTGCGGATCGGGAACATCACGCGGTCGCGGAACCGGTCGTAACGCTTGATGTCACCATCGGCGCCGCGCTCGTCGGCGTGCTCGATCACCAGGCCGGACTCGACCAGCAGCGGGTCGGTGTAGTCGGGGAACACGCTGGCCAGGCTGCGCCAGCCTTCCGGTGCGTAGCCCAGGCCAAAGGTTTTGGCGATCTCACCCGACAGGCCGCGCCCCTTGAGGTAAGCCACGGCCCGGGGCGAGCCCTTCAGCTGGCGGGCATACGCATGGGCCGCTTTCTCCAGCACGTCGGTCAGGGTGAGCTGTTTCTGGCGCTGCTGCGCGGCGCGCTCGCGGTCCTGTGGCGAGGCATCGTCTTCCGGCATTTGCAGGCCGGCCTGCTGGGCGAGGTCTTTCACCGCCTCGATGAAGCTCATGCCGGCGTGTTCCATCAGGAAGCCGATGGCGTTGCCGTTGGCTCCGCAGCCGAAGCAGTGATAGAACTGTTTGGTGGGGCTGACGCTGAACGACGGGGACTTTTCTCCGTGAAAGGGGCACAGCCCCATCAGGTTGGCGCCGCCTTTTTTCAGCTGGACGTAACGGCCCACCACGTCGACCACGTCGACACGGTTGAGCAGTTCTTGGATGAAAGACTGGGGGATCGCCACGCGCTATTCTCTCCCAAGCCCCCCATTCACCCGGAGACCTGCATGACCAGCATCTACGACCAGGACCTGCCCCGCACCGAAGCCAACTTTGCGGCGTTTTCGCCGCTGTCCTTCATCGAACGCACCGCCGAGGTCTACCCCGACCGCCTGGCCATCGTGCACGGCAGCCTGCGGCAGACCTGGGCGCAGACCTACCGCCGGGCCCGCCAGCTGGCCAGCGCCCTGCAGCGCGCCGGCATTGGCAAGAACGACACCGTGGCGGTGATGCTGCCCAACACGCCACCCATGGTGGAGGCGCACTTCGGCGTGCCCATGGCCGGCGCGGTGCTCAATGCGCTCAACACCCGGCTGGACCCGGAAGCCATCGCCTTCATGCTCGACCATGGCGAGGCCAAGGCCGTGATCGTGGACCCGGAGTTCGCCGGCACCATGGCCCGGGCGTTGAAGTTGCGCCAGCGCACCGGGCCGCTGCTGCTCATCGACGTGCAGGACGCGCTGTTCACCGGCGAGAGCCAGCCCGTCGGCAGCACCACCTACGAGGCCTTCCTGGCCGGCGGCGACCCGGCCTTCGCCTGGCAACTGCCCGGTGACGAATGGGACGCGATTGCGCTGAACTACACCAGCGGCACCACCGGCAACCCCAAGGGCGTGGTCTACCACCACCGGGGCGCGGCCACCAACGCGGTGTCCAACATCCTGGAGTGGGACATGCCCAAGCACGCGGTCTACCTGTGGACGCTGCCCATGTTCCATTGCAACGGTTGGTGCTTTCCCTGGACGGTGGCGGCGCGCGCGGGCGTGAACGTGTGCCTGCGCCGGGTCGAAGCCCACGCCATCTTCGACGCCATGCGCCAGCACGGCGTGACGCACTACTGCGGCGCACCCATCGTGCACGGCCTGCTGGTCAATGCGCCGGCGGCCATGAAAGCCGGCGTGCCGGTGGGCATCAAGGCCATGGTGGCGGGTGCGGCGCCGCCGGCCTCCATGATCGAAGGCATGGAACAGATGGGCTTTGACCTGACCCACGTCTATGGCCTGACCGAGGTGTATGGCCCGGCCACGGTCTGCGCCAAGCACGAGAGTTGGGACGCGCTGGACATCGGTGAGCGCGCGCGGCTGAACGCGCGCCAGGGTGTGCGCTACCACCTGCAGCGCGACGTGCGCGTGCTGAACCCCGAAACCATGCAGCCGGTGCCGCTCGACGGCGAAACCATGGGCGAGATCATGTTCAAGGGCAACATCGCCATGAAGGGCTACCTGAAGAACCCGAAGGCGACGCAGGAAGCGTTTGCCGGCGGCTGGTTCCACAGCGGCGATCTGGCGGTGCAGTACCCCGACGGTTATTTCAAGATCAAGGACCGCAGCAAGGACATCATCATCTCGGGCGGCGAAAACATCTCGTCCATCGAGGTGGAAGATGTGCTGTACCGCCATCCCGATGTGCTCGCCGCGGCCGTGGTGGCGCGGCCTGACCCGAAGTGGGGTGAGACGCCTTGCGCCTTTGTCGAGCTGAAGTTCGGCGCGCACACCACGCCGGAAGACATCGTGTCGCATTGCAAGCAGCACCTGGCGGGCTTCAAGGTGCCGCGCTACGTGGTGTTTGGCGAGCTGCCCAAGACCAGCACGGGCAAGATCCAGAAGTTCGAGCTGCGCAAGCGGGCGGGGTCGGCTTCGGCGATCGACGTGTGAGCTTGTTTTTCGCCACTTGGGGGGGGGTTGATCCATTTTGGGCCTGCACCTCGCGCAGGCCGATGGCGTCATCCCCGTTCTCCGGCCCACGCTCGCCGTCGGGCGGGTTTGCTGGCCCATACCGTCGCATCAACGCCCGGCTGGCATGCGGGCTCTGTGGCAACGGCGAATGGGGCCTGCGCCCGGGGACGCCACCATCAACCTGAAACGCAGATGGGTATGCCAACGGTTCATACCAGACACCACCGTCGGGACTGTTGCTGACCCAACGCGCCAACACAGCCTGGCTTTCCTGTGGGATCGGCCCGGGCTCCGGTCGGGGCAGGTGGTCCGGTTGGGCGGGCGCAGTCCCCATTCGCGGTTGCCCATCCGATGGCGCGCAGCAACGGTGTGGACGAAGGGATGCCGGTGCACCCGTCCAGACGCCCGCGAGGTGCGACGGAGAACGAACACCCGGACCACCTGCCCCTGCCCACGCGGTGCGCGCGCCGAAGGCAACTGGCCCGACAGCACGAGGGCCTGAGGCGAAGAACCGGCGACCACCCGTCGTCAATCCCCCGCCACCACTCCCTCACGCCTCGGATCCGCGCCCCCCAGCCACACGGAACGGCCATCTTTCATGCCGCGCTGGAGTGCCTGCAAACCACTGGGCATGGGCGCTTGACGCACGGTGTGGCCCCGTGTCTCCAGTGCCTTTACCGTGTCGGCGGGGAAGTGCCCCGCTTCCAGCAGCACCGGCCCGCCCAGCGTGCCAACGTTGGGCAGGTCGATGGCGGCCTGCGGGCTCAGGCCCCATTGCAGCGTGCCCAGTAGAGTCTTCGCGGTGAAGTGGATGATGAGCGCGCCCCCTGGGCTGCCGGTGCTCATCAGCAGTTCACCCGTGTCGGCGTCGAACACCAGCGTGGGCGACATCGACGAGCGCGGCCGTTTGCCCGGCTCCACGCGGTTCGCCACTGGCCGACCCTGCGCATCGGTCGGGGCGAAGCTGAAATCGGTGAGCTGGTTGTTGAGCAGAAAGCCGCCGGGGCGGCTGCGGTCGGTGCTCACCATGAGGCGCGCGCCGAAGGCGGCTTCAATGGTGCTGGTCATGGCCAGCGCGTTGCCGAAGCCGTCCACGATGCTGATGTGGGTGGTGCCGTATTCCGGCTGGTCGGCCATCGGCGCCCAGCTGCTGTGCTGGCCATCGGGTTCGCCCGCGCTGACCTGCGGCAGCCGCGTGGGGCCAATGAGTCGCGCACGATCGTCGAGGTAGCGGCCGTCCAGCAGGCTGGCCCAGCTCCCGCCGGGCGGGGCCACAAAATCCGGGTCGGCCACGTACTGCGCCCGGTCGGCAAACGCCAGCCGCGAGGCCTCCACATAACGGTGCAGCCAGTCCGGGTCTTGCCACGCTCTGCCTGCGGCCACATCTGGCTGTCGCGCCAGGAGGCCCAAGATCTGCCCGATCGCCAGCGCGCCCGAGCTCAGCGGCGGAAAGCTGCAGATCGTCAGCCGGCGCTGCGCCGCTTGGTGTGGATGGCAAAATGGCTCGCGCTCGCGTGGCCCGTAGCGCTGCAGGTCGTCGTGGCTGAGCAGGCCCGGGTTCGACGGGTGCTGGCGCACCGCCTCCACCATGGCGTCGGCCACCGGCCCGGCGTAGAAGGCACGGGGGCCCTGCAACGCGATGTTGCGCAGCACGGTGGCCAGTTCCGGGTTGCGCAGCACATGGCCCACGGGGTGTGGCTGGCCGTCTGCGGCGTAGAAGTAGGCCGCGGCCACCGAATCGTTCTTCAGCGCCGGGTCTTCCCGCAGCAGGCCGTGCAGCCGCGGGCTGATGGCAAAGCCCTGTTCGGCCAGCGCCACGGCCGGCTCGAACAGCCGCGCCCAGGGCAGGCGGCCGTGCTGCCGGTGCGCCATCGTCAGCACCATGACCAGCCCCGGCGTGCCCACCGAACGCCCGCCGACCACCGCGTCCATGAAGGGCATCGTCTTGCCTTCGGGTGTCATGAACAGGTCGGGCGTGGCGGCCAGTGGCGCGGTTTCCCGGCCATCAAAGGCCTGCACGCGCCGCCCGTCGTGGTGCAGCAGAAAAGCACCGCCGCCGAGTCCGCTGGACTGCGGCTCCACCAGGGCCAGCACCATCTGCACGGCAATCGCCGCATCCACCGCGCTGCCGCCGGCACGCAGCACTTCCGCCCCGGCCGCTGCCGCCAGCGGATTCGCCGCCGCCACCGCAAAGCGCTCCAAAGTCCAGCCGGGTTTGGCGGTCGATCCGGTCGCCGCCTCCGGTTGCACGATGGGCACGGCGGGCGGCGGCGCGCTCGTGCAAGCCGTCAGCCATGCCGCGGCCAGGCAAGCCAGCGGCCAGGCGATGCGCTGTCGACAGCGTGTGAGCGTCCATGGCTTCATGAAGTGCCTCCTCTTTTGTCGGGTTCAGACCCCCGGATGGGGCCCCGTGGCGTGTGCCGGGACAACTCTACAGGGAAGTCGGGTGGCGTCGCAGACACTGGCCGCCCGAGCGTCGCCGGGGTGCGAGAAGACGGTGTCAGACTGCAGCAAGTCTGACTCTCATAATTATGAATTCAGTTTTTCTGGCCGCATGGCCGGCCAGTTCCCGTTGCGCTGTCAAACACCATCCAAGCAGGAGACCCCCATGAGCAACCCCCTGGGCTACGCCGAATTTCACCGCCGCTCTGTCGAGGACCGCGACGCCTTCTGGGGCGAGCAGGCCCAGCTGGTGGACTGGCACAAGCCGTTTGACCGGGTCTGCAACTACGACAACCCGCCGTTTGCGCGCTGGTTTGAAGGGGGTCTGACCAACCTGTGCCACAACGCGGTGGACCGTCACCTGAAAGACCGCGCCGACCAGAACGCCCTCATCTTCGTCTCCACCGAAACCGACGTCGAGCGCATCTACAGCTTCCGCGAACTGCACGCCGAGGTGCAGCGCATGGCCGCCATCCTGCAGGCGCAGGGCGTGAAAAAGGGCGACCGGGTGCTGATCTACATGCCCATGATTCCCGAGGCGGCGTTCGCCATGCTGGCCTGCGTGCGCATCGGTGCCATCCACTCGGTGGTGTTTGGCGGCTTCGCCAGCCACTCGCTGGCCAGCCGCATCGAAGACGCTTCGCCCGGGGTCATCGTCAGTGCCGACGCCGGCTCGCGCGGCGGCAAGGTGGTGGAGTACAAACCGCTGCTGGACGAAGCCATTCGCCTGTCCACCCACAAGCCCGGCAAGGTGGTGATGGTCAACCGCGGGCTGGCTGCTTTCGAATCGGTTGCCGGTCGCGACGTCGACTACGCCGCCGAGCGGGAGGCCCACATGGACGCCGTGGTGCCCTGCGAATGGGTCGATGCCACGCACCCCAGCTACACGCTCTACACCAGCGGCACCACGGGAAAACCCAAGGGCGTGCAGCGCGACACCGGCGGCTACACCGTGGCGCTGGCCGCGTCCATGAAACACATCTACATGGGCGAGCCCGGTGAAACCTATTTCTCCACCAGCGACATCGGCTGGGTGGTGGGCCACAGCTACATCATCTACGGCCCGCTGATCGGTGGCATGGCCACCATCATGTACGAAGGCCTGCCCATCCGCCCGGACGCCGGCATCTGGTGGCAGCTGGTCGAGAAATACAAGGTCAGCGTGATGTTCAGCGCACCCACGGCGGTGCGCGTGCTGAAGAAATATGACTCGTCCTTCATCAAGAAGTACGACCTGTCCAGCCTGAAGGCCTTGTTCCTGGCCGGCGAGCCGCTGGACGAGCCGACGGCCAAGTGGATCTCCGACGAGCTGGGCAAGCCCATTGTGGACAACTACTGGCAGACCGAAACCGGCTGGCCCATCCTGGCGATCTGCAACGGGGTCGAGAAAGCGCCGAGCAAGTTTGGCTCTCCCGGCAAGGCGGTGTACGGCTACAACGTCAAGCTGCTGGACGACCAGACGGGCGAGGAACTGCAGGGCGGTAACGTCAAAGGTGTGGTCGCGGTGGAAGGTCCGCTGCCCCCGGGCTGCATGCAGACCATCTGGGGCGACGACGCGCGCTTCGTCAAGACCTACTGGTCCAGCGTGCCGGGCCGCATGGTGTACAGCACCTTCGACTGGGGTATTCGCGATCAGGACGGCTACTACTTCATCCTCGGCCGCACCGACGACGTGATCAACGTGGCCGGCCACCGCCTGGGCACCCGCGAGATCGAGGAGAGCATCTCCAGCCACCCGAAGATCGCCGAAGTCGCGGTGGTGGGCGTGGCCGATCAGCTCAAAGGGCAGGTTGCCATGGCCTTTGCCGTGGTGAAGGATGCGTCACTGCTGACCGACGACGCGGCCCGCCTGAAGCTGGAGGGCGAGGTCATGAAGCTGGTGGACGAGCAACTCGGCGCCGTGGCCCGTCCCGCCCGCGTGCGTTTCGTCACGGTGTTGCCCAAGACGCGTAGCGGCAAGCTGCTGCGCCGCGCCATCCAGGCCGTGTGCGAGGGGCGCGACGCGGGCGACCTGACCACCATGGACGATCCCGCCGCGCTGCAGCAGATCAAGGATCTGGTGGCCTGAGTCCCGTAACGGCTGTGTTGGTTTTTGGCCGGGGCCGCCCACGCGGGCTGCCCCGGCTTTGCGCGTTCTTTTGCGCGCAGTGGCAATCCCGATGAAATCACTTGGGAGTCAGCTTCCTTGTAAGTATGATCCATGCTTATATTGACAAAGTGACGCATGCCATGGAACAAATGATCGAGTCCGACGCCAACGTGGAGAAGGTTCGCGTTTTCGAGTTGGCCGCCGAGCTGTTCGGCGTATTGGCCACGCCCATGCGCCTGCGCATCCTGAGCGCCCTGTGCGACAAGGAAAAGTCGGTGTCTCAGCTGCTGCAGGAAATCGACACCACGCAGCCCAATCTCTCACAGCATCTGAACCTGCTGTACCGTGCCGGCGTGCTCGCCAAGCGCAAGGACGGCACGCAGGTCATCTACCGTGTGCAGAGTGAGAAGGCCGTCACCCTGTGCCGCACCGTGTGCACCCAGATCGCCATCGAGATGGACGAACCCAGTTCGGTGCCAGCCTCCGAGCGTCTTTCCCCGCGCGTCAGTTCCTGAGCGCCATCGCGCCATGAAGAAAGGCCCCACGCGGGGGCCTCAAGCTGGGGTGACTGGGACACTGGACGACATCCCTCTCAACACCGATTGACGCGCCAGCAGCCCATGGCCACTGGCTGCACCTGCATCACTTCAGGTGGTCGTTGATCATCTTGGTCATCTCGAACATCGACGCCTGAGCTTTCTTGAAGATCTCCTTCAGTTTGGCATCGGCATTGATCATGCGACGGTTGACCTCGTCCTGCAGTTTGTGCTTCTTGATATAGGCCCAGACCTGCTTGGTCACTTCCGTGCGCGGCAGCGGGGTGGAACCCACGATGGCCGCCAGTTCGGTGCTGGGGGTCATGGCCTTCATGAAGGCGGCGTTGGGCGTGCGCTTCTTGGCGGGGGCCGCGGCCGCCTTTTTCGCCGGAGCAGCGGCTTTCTTGGCTGGAGCGGCTGCCTTCTCGGGTGCAGCGGCTTTCTTGGCCGCAGCGACGGGGGCCTTGGGGGTCGTGGCGGCCTTCTTGGCCGGTGCCGCAGCAGCCTTGGCCGGAGCGGCTTTCTTCGCGGGGGCTTTTTTCGCAGTTGCCATGGTTGTATTTCCTTCTAGAAGTGGAATTTCTCCAGCGGAAAACGCGCTTCTCACTGGTCTCAAGGATGCTAATGGAGATACAGCGCGGTTCCAAGGTGATGAACGAGGTTTTTTGTGAGTTTTCAGAGGAAGCGCGCCTGAAATGGGCTCGGAAAACAACACTCCGGCGCGACGGCCCTGCAAGGCATGCGTCAGAGTGGCGCGCCAAGCTCGTGTGCTACTTTCTGTATCCCGATCAGCCCCCCATTTCAGGTCCTCTCCATGTCATCCGTTTTTGCCACCTGCGACCTCTGCGACGAACACAAGAACGACACGTCCGGCGCTTTCCGCGTGCTGCCTCCGGTCTTCCGAGACTTCGGTGCCCACACCCGATTTGCCGGTGAGGTGACGACGGTCAAGTGCTTTGAAGACAACACGCTCGTCAAGGTCGCGGTGGACAGTCCGGGTGAGGGCCGCGTCCTCGTGGTGGACGGTGGTGGTTCGCTGCGGCGCGCCTTGCTGGGGGGCAATCTGGGGGCCGCTGCAGCACGCAACGGTTGGGCTGGTGTCCTGATCGATGGATGTGTGCGGGACGCGGCTGAACTCGCCGTGTGCCAGACCGGCATCCGTGCCCTCGCGCCCATGCCCCTGCCCACGGAGAAGCGCGGCGAGGGGCAGCGGGACGTGGCGGTGCAGATCCAGGGTGTGTGGATCAGGCCAGGCGACTGGTTGTATGCCGATGAAGACGGCATCGTGGTGTCGGCGACACCGCTGGCATGAAACAGCGGGCGCCTCTCGCGCCCGCATTCACCGCGTTCAGATACTGAGCGCCTTGTGCAGCATGTAGGCGGCCAGCAGGTAGAGCAGGGCGGCGAATACGCGCTTGAGCGATTTCACCGGAAGGGCATGGGCCGCCTTCACGCCAAGCGGGGCCATCAGCACGCTGGCGGTGGCAATCACGGCCAGGGCCGGCAGAAAGATGTAGCCGAGCGAGCCGTGCGGCAGGCCGGCCACGTCGCGGCCCGCCACCACATAGCCCAGTGCGTTGGCGACGGCAATGGGAAATCCCAGCGCGGCGCTGGTCGCCACGGCACTGTGAATGGCGATGTTGCACCAGGTCATGAAGGGCACGCTGACGAAACCACCGCCCGCACCGACCAGGCCCGACAAAAATCCAATGGCGGTCCCGGCCGCCGCCTGGCCTGCGGTGCCCGGCATTCCACGGGTGGGTTTGGGTTTCTTGTCGAGCAGCATCTGCGTGGCCGAGAAACTCACGAAGGCGGCGAACACCATGGCCAGAGATGCGCCTTTGAGCAGCGCAAAGACCCCCAGGCTGGCGAGGGCCGCGCCCGCCACAATGCCCGGCGAGAGCCGGCGCACGATGTCCCAGCGCACAGCACCCCGCCGGTGGTGGGCGCGCACGCTGGACACGGAGGTGAAGATGATGGTGGACATCGACGTGGCGATGGCCATCTTGACCGAAAGGTCGGCCGCCACACCGCGGGTGGTGAGAATGGCGGTGATGAAAGGCACCATGATCATGCCGCCGCCAATGCCCAAAAGGCCTGCGAGGAATCCGGTGCACAAACCGAGCAGGACCAGCTCGGCGATCAACAAGGGGTCAAGAAGCATGTAAGGTGTCTGCAGTGCCACCGGACCGGCATCCTGAACCGGGGTTCAGGTGGGCAAGGGCAGCGTGACTTCGGGTTCATCTGACGCGAGATGCTCACACCAGCCACGCAATGTACCAAGCCCGGGCTCTATGAGCATTGGTTCAAGGAAATATAAAGCCCGGCATGCGCTGCAGACACCCAAATTGTAGGCGGTGCAGGTCGCGGATGGCGCGTTGGTCGATTTAAATTCCCCATCAATATGGCGGAGTCTGTCAGAGCGCCTCACCGTCGTCTTCCAGCGCCCGGTCGATGCGCCGAATGAGATCATCCACGCGGCTCTGCGTGTGTGGATCTACCGGGGTTGCTGACGCCAGTGCTGCGTCCAGCTCCGGTGATTCGGCCGAAGGCGGTGTGTCGGCGGCCTCTGAATGGCGCTCGATCTCTTTTTGCGAGAGCTCGAACGCGATGTTCAGAGAGGCCAGCACGGCAATGCGGTCCCGGGCCCTGACCTTGCCCGCGTCCCGGATGCGGCACATGGCCGTGTCCACCCGCTCCACCGCGTCGAGCAGGGCGGATTCCCCATCCTCCGGGCAAGCCAGCAGGTAGCTCTGCCCCATGATCTGGACTTCAATCTGTTTGCTCGTGGGCGGGTTCATTCGCGGTCCTCGCGAGGGACGTCAGGGGACGGGAACGCCGGAGGCGCGGGCGAAGGCAGGCGGTCGAGCAACGCGTCGATGCGCGCGCGGGCCGCATTCAGGCGGGAGCGCAACGAGTCGCGCTCGGCCTGCAAGGCCTGCACTTGTTCGTGGAGCAATTGGTTGGTGCGCTGCAGTTCTTCGTGGCGCAGCAGCAGGCGCTCCACGCGCTCGGTGATCAGTTCAAGTTGCTGGGGATCGGCCATGGTGGTGACGTGAAGTTGTCGCATTGTAGGGTTGGCGCAAGCAGGGGCGTCTTACAATGCGCGCTGTTGGTGCTCGCGGTGTGGTTCACACGCTGCAGTTCAACGGGAAGCAGGAGGGACGTCTCACACCGAGCCAACCTAACCTGCGCTGCCCCCGCAACGGTAAGCAGACGAGACACCTGAGCCCGCTTCAGGTTGCTCCGCTTTCATCTCTCAACCACTGGACCGCTCCGCGTTCTGGGAAGGTGATGAAGGTTGTTCTGCCAGCCCGGATACCGGCCAACAAGGTGGTGGTGCGTCTGGTGACAGACGAGCCGCCTTGACGCTCATGCACCGTCGGGGAAGGCGGTGAGAGCACTTCACTTGTTTGTATCTTCATGAACTCCCGCAATGTGCGCGCCCCGTTGGCGGCGCTGCCTCTGGCCATTCTGGCCACCTTATCGCACGCCCAGACTTCCATCGCCTCTTTGGACGAAACGATGGTGACGGCCACTCGCGTCCAGCAACCGCTCACCGATGTGGTGGCCGACGTCACCATCCTTGACCGCACGCAAATCGAACGCACTGGTGCCACCGGCCTTGCCGACGTGTTGGCACGTGTTCCCGGTGTGGCATTTGCACGCAACGGCGGGCCGGCGTCGACAACGAGTGTGTATGTCCGCGGTGCCGAATCGAGGTTCACGGCCGTGTTCGTCGACGGCGTTCGTATTGACTCGCAATCGACCGGTGGCGCCACCTGGAACGCCATTCCATTGGCACAAGTGGAACGAATCGAGGTGGTGCGTGGCCCTGCTGCCGCCGTCTATGGTTCGGATGCGCTCGGCGGCGTGATCCAGATCTTCACGCGCAAGGGTGAGACGGGTTTTTCGCCTGCCATTGAGCTGGGTGCAGGCAGCCACGGAAGCCGCAAGGTCGACATTTCCTTGGCCGGTGGCCAGGGAGCGTGGGACTACTCGCTCGGCGTGAGTCAGCAGAGCAGCGATGGATTCAACGCTCAGCCTGCGGCCAATCCCGACCGGGACGGGTACCGCAACTCGGCGGTCTCGGCACGGTTGGGTTGGCAGGTCAACGCGGGACATCGCGTCGAGTTCACCCTTCTGGACAGCGACGTCAACGCACAGTACGACGGGTTCAGGTCGACAAACGATGACCGGGGACTGCATGATTTGCGGGCCACAGGCCTGAACTGGTCCGCTCGATGGAGCGACCGGTACAAGACGCAGGTGAGCGTGACCCGCAGCCGCGACCGCTACGAAACCACCCCATCGCCCTACCTGACCGATACGCGGATTGACAGCTATCTGTGGCTCAACGAATGGCAGGTGGGTGGTCATCAGTTCACGGCTGCGCTGGAGCGCCGGGAAGACGAACTCAAGAACGCATCGACCACGCCGACGATGACGGCGCGGCATCAGGACGGTATCGCGCTTGGCTATGGATGGCGCCAGGGCGCCCATAGCCTTCAGGTCAATGCCCGCCTGGACGATGACAGCGAGTTTGGTCAACAGACGAACGGGAGCGCAGCGTACGCGTTTGCGTTTCTGCCGAATTGGCGCGCCCTGGCATCGGCCGGCACGGCGTTTCGTGCGCCGACCCTGTTTCAGCGGTTCAGCATGTATGGCACACCGGATCTCCGCCCGGAAACCTCGCGCAACATCGAGGCCGGTGTGAAGTATGAGGCGGGCTCAGACAGCTTCAGTGCGGTTCTTTACCGGAACAAGGTCCGCGACCTGATTGCGTACGGCACCTCCGTCACCAGCTGTGCTTACCGGCTCGGGTGCTATGGCAACACCGACCTGGCGCAATACAGTGGTCTGACGCTGGCCGGCTCAACGAAAGCGGGCAGCGTGATGCTGGGCGGATCACTGGACTTCCAGAACCCGAAGGATGTCAGCGTCGGCAAACCCAACAGCGGCAAGCAGCTGGCACGTCGGGCGAGACAAATGCTCACCCTCACGGCTGACGCGCCGATGGGCGCCTGGCAGCTGGGAGGCGAAGTCCAGCTGGTCGGTGAACGGTTCAACAACGCGAGCAACACGCAGCGCCTGCCCGGCTACGGTGTGCTCAACCTGAGCGCGAGTACCGCCTTGACGCCGGAGTGGTCGTTTGTGGGCCGGGTGGACAACCTGGGGGACAAGGACTACCAGACCGCCCTCGGTTACGCAACCGGTGGGCGGACGGTGTACCTGGGCGTGAAGTGGGCACCCAGGTGAGGCGGCCACGGCCATGAATGCTGCGAAGGCTTGCCCCGCGATCCTGATCGCAGCCCCGGCTTCCGGCCAGGGCAAGACCACGGTCAGCGCCGCGCTGGCGCGGCTGCACGCGCGAGCCGGCCGGCGGGTGCGGGCGTTCAAGTGCGGGCCGGATTTTCTGGACCCGATGTGGCTGGAGCTGGCCACGGGCCAGCCGGTGCACAACATCGATTTGTGGATGACCGGTGAGGCCGATGTTCGCGCGCGCCTGCACGCGGCTGCCCAAGATGCCGATCTGATTATTGTCGAAGGCGTCATGGGCCTGTTCGACGGCGAGCCCAGTGCGGCCGATCTGGCACGCCGGTTTGGGCTGCCCGTGCTGGCCGTGATCGATGCATCGGCCATGGCGGGCACCTTTGGTGCGCTGGCCTTTGGTCTGCAGCACTACCGGCCCGGCCTGCCGTGGGCGGGCGTGCTGGCCAACCGGGTGGCCGGTGACCGGCATGCGCGCATGCTGGAAGAGGCGCTGGCGGGGGAGGAGGGCCAGGGCCCTTCGCCGTGGCTCGGTGCCGTGATGCGCGACGCGGCGTTCGCCTTGCCCGAGCGGCATCTGGGCCTGACGATGGCCTCGGAGTTGTCCGATGCCATGGCCCGCCTGGATGCCGCCGCTGATGCGTTGGCCGCCACGCCCCTGGGGCAGCTGGATGCGGCCGGTCTCCAGCGCTGGGCGGTGAGCTTTGACGCACCTCTGCACGCCGCACCGGTGGCGCCCTTGTTGGCGGGGAAGACGGTGGTGGTGGCGCGCGACGCGGCCTTCTGCTTCATCTACCAGTCCAACCTCGACACGCTTGAGGCACTGGGCGCGCGGCTGGTGTTTTTCTCGCCGCTGGCGAATGACCCCATGCCCGACGGCGACGCCGTGTGGTTGCCGGGAGGCTATCCCGAACTTCACGCACCGGCACTGTCCGCAGCCAGCCGCACGCAAGCAGGACTGCTCGCGCATGTGCAGGCGGCACGTCCGGTGTGGGCCGAGTGCGGGGGCATGATGCTGCTGTTTGAGGAATTGGTGGATGCTCAGGGCGAACCGCATGCGATGTGGGGACTGTTACCCGGGCGTGTGAGCATGCAGAAGCGGCTGGCCGGGCTGGGCCCCCAGCAGCTGACGCTGGGCGCCGGTGCGTTGCGTGGCCACACCTTTCATTACTCGCGCTGCGAGACGGCACTGGAGCCGGTGGCGCAAACCGTGTCGGCGCGGGGAGCCACTGCAGGCTCCGGCGAAGCGGTGTACCAGCTCGGTGCTGTCCGGGCCAGCTATTTCCATGCCTGGATGGCGTCATGCCCGCAGGCCACGGCCGCCTTGTTCTTGCCGGGAGTACTTTGATGACTCGTGATTTGGGGCCGCAGCGCATCGTCTGCCTCACCGAAGAAACCACCGAGTGGCTGTACCTGCTGGGGCAGGAACACCGCATCGTGGGTATCTCGGGCTATACGGTGCGCCCGCGCCGGGCGCGGGATGAGAAACCCAAGGTGAGTGCCTTTCTCAGCGCCAAGATCGACAAGATCCTGGCGCTGCAGCCGGACTGCGTGTTCGGCTTCTCCGATCTGCAGGCCGACATTGCCGCGCTGCTGATCCGGGCCGGCGTGCAGGTGACGGTGTTCAACCAGCGCAGCGTGGACGAGATCCACGGCATGCTGTTTCAGGTGGCGGCCATGGTGGGCTGTGCCGATGCCGGCCTGGCGTGGATCGAGCAGAACCGCGCCGAGCTCGATGCCATCCAGGTCAAGGTGCAGGCGCTGCAGACCTGCGGCAAGCGTCGCCCGCGCGTGTTCTTTGAGGAGTGGGACGAGCCGCACATCAGCGGCATTCGCTGGGTGTCGGAGCTGCTGGGCATTGCGGGCGGCGACGATGTGTTTCCCGAACTGGCGGTGGAGTCGCTGGGCAAGAACCGCATCATTGCCGACGGTGCCGAGATCGTGCGGCGCAACCCGGACATCATCATCGGCTCCTGGTGTGGCAAGAAGTTCAGGCCCGAGAAGGTGGCCGCGCGTGAGGGCTGGCAGGACGTGGCGGCGGTGAAGGACGGCCAGCTCTTCGAGATCAAGTCGGCCGACATCCTGCAGCCCGGCCCGGCTGCGCTGACGGACGGGGTGCAGCAGATGCATCGCATCGTCACCGATTGGATGCAGCAGCATGGCTGACCTGGCGCGCAGCGAATTCATTCTGGGTGGCCAGCGCAGCGGCAAGTCGCGCCGTGCGGAGCTGCTCGCGCGCGACTGGCTGAGCGCGTCGCCCGCGCACCGCGCCGTGTTGGTGGCCACCGGCCAGCCCTGGGACGACGAGATGCGCCAACGCATCGCACGCCACCAGACCGACCGCACCCTGCGCGTGCCGGGCATGAGCACGGTGGAAGAGCCCCTGGCGCTGGCCGAAGCCGTGTGGCGGCACAGCCAGGCCCACACCGTGGTGGTGGTGGACTGCCTCACGCTGTGGCTGACGAACCTGATGATGCCCGCCGATGCGGCGCAGGCCCGCGATGAGGCGGCGGTGATCGCGGCGGGCGAGGCACTGTGCGCCGCGATTGCAGAGGCACAGGGGCCGGTGGTGCTGGTGGGCAACGAGATCGGTCTGGGCGTGATCCCGATGGGGCGCGAGGTACGCGGCTTCGTGGATGCGTTGGGCCGTTTGAACCAGGCGGTGGCTGCTGCGTGTGAGCGTGTCACTTTCATGGCGGCTGGCCTGCCGATGGTGTTGAAAGGAAGCGCATGATTTGCATGAAACGCCTGCTGAATGGCGGATTTGCCGCCTGTGTGTTCCTTTGGGCGGCCTGGACGGGTGCTGCGCAGGCTGCGGGGGTCCAGGTGACCGACGACCGTGGCGTGACGGTGCGCTGGGACGCACCGCCGCAGCGTATCGTGACGCTGCTGCCCTCGCTGACCGAAACCGTGTGCGAACTGGGCCAGTGCCATCGGCTGGTGGGGGTGGACCGGTATTCGAACTGGCCGGCCTCGGTGGCACAGCTGCCAAAGGTGGGCGGCGGCATCGACCCGAACGTGGAGGCCATCGTGGCCCTGCGGCCCGACGTGGTGCTGCTGGCGCAGTCGTCGCGTGTGGTCCAGCGGCTGGAGTCGCTGGGCCTGAAGGTGGTGGCGCTGGAGCCCAAGAGCCACGCCGACGTGCAGCGGGTGCTGGGCAAGGTGGCGCAGGTGGTGGGCGTGGACGAGCAGGCCACGCAGCGCATCTGGCGCCACATCGACGCCGCTGTGTCGGCAGCGGCGCAGTCGCTGCCCGCTCGGGTGAAAGACACGCGGGTGTATTTCGAGGTGAACCGCGCGCCCTATGGCGCGGGTGCGTCGTCCTTCATCGGCGAAACGCTGACACGGCTGGGCGTGCAGAACATCGTGCCGGCCAGCCTGGGCCCGTTCCCGAAGCTCAACCCCGAGTTCATCGTGCGCGCCAACCCCGACGTGATCATGGTCGGCGACCGCAATTTCGAAGGCATGACGCAGCGGCCGGGCTGGCGCGGCATCCGCGCGGTGCGCGAGCAGCGGCTGTGCGTGTTTTCCAATGACGAGTCCGACGTGCTGGTGCGGCCCGGCCCGCGCATGGCCGAGGCGGCCCGGCTCATGGCCCGTTGCCTGCAGGAGAAGGCGCCTTGAACACGGCGACGCTTCACGCCCTGGCAGCCGAGCGAAGCCGGACGGCCGCCCGGCCGCTGTGGCTGGCGCTGTTCCTCGTGCTCGGGGGCGGCCTGCTGGCGGTGGTGGGGCTGGGCGTGGGCAGCACCGGGCTGGAATCGGTGTGGCAGATGCTGGCCGACCCGGTGGCGGCACAGATCGTGTGGGACATCCGTGCGCCGCGCACCGCGGGCGCGTTTGCAGCCGGCGCCTTGCTGGGCCTGGCCGGGGCGGTGGCCCAGGGCCTGTTCCGCAACCCGCTGGCCGATCCGTTCCTGCTGGGCAGTGCATCGGGCGCGTCGCTGGGCGTGGCGCTGGCGCTGGCGGGGCTGGGCGTGTCACCGTTCGCCACGCAGTGGGTGGTGCGCGTGGGCCTGACCGGGGCGGCCTTTGTGGGTGCGGTGCTGGCGGTGCTGCTCACGCTGGCGTTGGCACGGGGTGTGCAGCACACGCTGCGCCTGCTGCTGGCCGGCGTGGTGGTGGGCGTGGTGCTGGGAGCGCTCACCTCCCTGGTGACGCTGACCACGCCCGACATCCTGCAGGCCATGCAGGCCTTCATGCTGGGTTCCACCGGTTTTGTGGGCTGGGCCTCGTGCTGGCTGATGCTGGGTGTGGGCGCCGTGTGCCTGTTGCTGGCGGGCGGTCTGTCGCGTGTGCTCGATGGCCTGGCGCTGGGCGAGGCCACAGCCCTGAGCCTGGGCCTGCCGCTGGCGCCGCTGCGGGCCGCGCTCATCGTGGTGCTGGCGCTGGCCACTGGCACGGCCGTGGCGCAGACCGGTCTGATCGCCTTCGTGGGCCTGGCCGCGCCGCACCTGGTGCGCGCCGTGGTCAAGACCACCCATGCCTGGCTGCTGCTGCTGGCCAGCCTGATGGGCGGTGTGCTGCTCATGCTGGCCGACACCATGGCGCGCGGGCTGCTGGCGCCGCAGGAACTGCCGGTGGGCGTGCTCACGGCGGTGCTGGGCGGCGGTTATCTGCTGTGGCTGATGCGCCGCAGGGTGGGCTGAGCGCATGAACGACGTTTCCGTGTCATCCGCGTCCATCGCCCTGCAGGCGCGAGACCTGCACGCCTCGCTGGGCCTGGGGCACGACCAGCGGCAGGTGCTGCAGGGCGTGAACCTGGCCCTGTCCGCGGGCCGTTGGACCAGCATCGTCGGCCCCAACGGCGCGGGCAAATCCACGCTGTTGCGCGCGCTGGCCGGGGTGTTGCCGTACCAGGGCGACGTGCTGCTGCATGGCGGGGCGGTGGCCAGCCTGTCAGCCCGCGAGCGGGCACGGGCGCTGGCCTGGCTGGCGCAGAGCGGGGCGGGTGACGCCAGCGCGGACGACCTCTGCGTGTACGACGTGGTCATGCTCGGGCGCCTGCCGCACCAGGCCTGGCTGGCACCGCCCGGGCCGGCCGACCATGCCGCCGTGGAACGGGCGCTGCGCCAGACACAGGCCTGGGACTGGCAATGCCGGCCGCTGGGCGGCCTCTCGGGCGGCGAGCGCCAGCGCGTGCTGCTGGCGCGCCTGCTGGCGGTGGAGGCCGGCGTGATGCTGATGGACGAGCCCCTGGCGAACCTGGACCCGCCGCACCAGGCCGACTGGATCGCGCTGGTGCGCGAACTGGTGGCGCAGGGGAAAACCGTGGTCAGTGTGCTGCACGAAATCACACTCGCCCTGATGGCCGACCAGCTGGTGGTGATGCGGCAGGGCCGCATCGTGCACGCCGGGCCGACCCGCGACGCCGCGGCGCATCGGGCACTGGAGTCGGTATTTGAACAACGCATCGCCATCCATGCGCTGGGCCAGCGCTGGGTGGCGCTACCGCAATGACGGATGGAAGGACAACCCGCATGGAAATCGAATCAGCACCCACCGAAAAGCGCTACGAAAAACCCGAAGGCGAACGCCGCGGGCTGCTGATCGTCAACACCGGCGACGGCAAGGGCAAGAGCACCGCCGCCTTTGGCCTGGCGCTGCGCGCCTTTGGCCGCACGCACGTGCATGGCAAGCTGGTGAAGATTTTTCAGTTCATGAAAGTGCCCTCGGCGCGTTTTGGCGAGCACCGCGTGTTTGAGATGTTGAGCGAAACCGGACCGCCGCCGGGCCGCTCCCAAGGCGGTCCAGCCCCCTCGGGGGGCAGCGACCCGCGCAGCGGCGGAGCGTGGGGGCCTCTCATCGAGGGTCTGGGCGACGGCTTCAGCTGGAAAAGCCAGGATCTGGAACATTCCGCCCAGCTGGCGCGCGACGGCTGGGAAAAGGCCCGCGCCGCCATCATGAGCGGCGACTATTTCATGGTCACGCTGGACGAGCTGACCTACCCGCTCATCTACGGCTGGCTGCCGCTGGAGGGCGTGCTGCAGACGCTGCGCGAGCGGCCCGTGCACACCCATGTGGTCATCACCGGCCGTCGCTGCCCGCCCGAAATCATCGAGCTGGCCGACACGGTGACCGAGATGACTCTGGTCAAGCACGCGTTCAAGGCCGGCATACCGGCGCAGCGCGGTATCGAAGACTGACCCCCCTGCGCCGCTTCGCGTCTCCCCCCCCCCGGGGGACCATGCCATGGCCCGTCCCGAGCTTGTCGAAGGGGGGTTCCACGGCGTGTGCTGATCGAGGCACGGCGTTGTCGATGAGTGCCAAAGGAGAAATGACACATGAATACGACCGTTGAATCCCCCGTGACCCTGCACCGCCCGGCCAAGACCGTACCGGCGACCAGCGACCGCTGGCCGGTGGCCGAGGTGCAAGCCCTGCTCGACCTGCCCCTGCCCGAACTGATGCACCGCGCGCAGACCGTGCACCGTGAACACCACGACCCGACCCACATGGAGCTGGCCACGCTGCTGTCCATCAAGACCGGTGGCTGCCCGGAGGACTGCGGTTACTGCCCGCAGTCGGTGCACCACGAGACGGGCGTGGCCGCCACCAAGATGATGACGCCCGACGCCGTGCGCGAAGCGGTGCTGGGCGCCAAGGCGGCTGGTGCGTCGCGCTTCTGCATGGGTGCTGCCTGGCGCGCGCCCACCGATCGCGACCTGGAGAAGGTCGAGGAACTGGTGCGGGTGGTGAAGGATGAAGGTCTGGAGGCCTGCTGCACGCTGGGCATGCTCACCGGTCAACAGGCGCAGCGCCTCAAGGGTGCCGGGCTCGACTACTACAACCACAACCTGGACACCGCGCCCGAGCTGTACGGCAACGTCATCAGCACGCGCGACTACCAGGACCGTCTCGACACGCTGGCGCAGGTGCGCGAGGCGGGCATCAGCGTGTGCAGCGGCGGCATCGTCGGCATGGGTGAGTCGCGCGCCGGGCGGGCCGGGCTGATTGCCCAGCTGGCCAACCTGTCGCCGTACCCCGAGTCGGTGCCGATCAACCACCTGGTCAAGGTGCCGGGCACGCCGCTGGCCGACGAGCCCGATCTCGACCCGCTGGAATTCGTGCGAACGGTGGCGGTGGCCCGCATCACCATGCCGCGGGCCAAGGTGCGCCTGTCGGCCGGACGCCGTCAGATGGACGAGTCGACCCAGGCCCTGTGCTTCCTGGCTGGTGCCAATTCCATCTTCTACGGCGACAAGCTGCTGGTGACCGGCAACGCCGACGTGGAGGCCGACCAGCAGCTGCTCGCCCGCATGGGCATGCACACCACACGCGCCCACGCCTGAGGCGCCGGGTTCTGCCTCATGGTGATGGGCCTTTCCCCTCTGGACACCGCGGTGCTGGCCGGTGCCGTGCTGGTCGCGCTCGCGGTGGACCGCGCCGTTGGTGAGCCGCCTGCGCGTATGCACCCGGTGGTGTGGATGGGCGCTTACCTGGGCGTGGCCGGGCGCAGGGCCTCGCGCGTGGCGGGCGGCCTGCCGCGGCCGGGCGCCGAGTTCTGGGGCGGTGCGCTGGCCTGGTGTCTGGGGGGCGCCCTGGTGGTTGCCGTGGCGGCAGGGGCGGCGAGCGTGTTGCAAGACCTGCACCCCCTCTGGCAGGCCTTGCTGCTCGGCCTGCTGCTGAAACCGCTGCTGGCCTGGCGCATGTTGCGCGACGAGGTGCAGGCGGTGGAAACCGCGCTGGGGGAATCACTGGGCGCGGGCCGCGCGCGGCTGGCCTGGCTGGTGAGCCGGGACGTGGAGGTGCTCGACGCCGGGCAGGTGCGCGAGAGCGCCATCGAGACCCTGGCCGAAAACCTCAACGACTCGGTGGTGGCACCCCTGTTCTGGTTCGCCGTGGCCGGCCTGCCCGGTGCCGCGCTCTACCGTTTCGCCAACACCGCCGACGCGATGTGGGGCTACCGGGGCGAGCGCCAGGGCCGCGACTGGACCTGGGCCGGCAAGTGGGCGGCGCGGGTCGATGACGTGCTCTCCTGGCTGCCGGCCCGCCTCACCGCAGCCTTGCTCGTGCTGCCGGGCACGGTGGCCCGCTGGCGCGCCCTGCCGGCGCAGGCAGGTCTTACCCCCTCGCCCAACAGCGGTTGGCCCATGGCCGCCATGGCGCTGGCGCTGGACGTGCGCCTGGCCAAACCCGGCGTCTACACCTTGCACCCAGCCGGGCGCAGCCCGCAGGCGGCCGACACGGCGCAGGCCGTGCAGCGGGCCGCTCGCGTGGTGGCGGCACTGGCGCTGCTGACGGCGCTGGTCGCCGCCGCTGTGGCGCTGATTCCGTTTGCGAAGGCTTTTGCATGAGCCAGACAACCCGAGTTCGCCACCTGCACGGCGGCCCCGATGCCTTGGGGGTGCCCCGCTGGGACTTCTCGACCAACGCCAACGCCTGCGGCCCCTGCCCGGTGGCGCTGGCCGCCGTCCAACGGGCCGACGCAGCGCATTACCCCGACCCGGGCTACACCGCCTTGCGCACCGCTCTCGCGGCGTTCCACGGTGTGGCGGTGGAGCGCATCGTGCTCGCGGGCAGCGCCAGCGAGTTCATTGCCCGCATCACCGCGGCCGTGGTGCGCGGCGGGGGGCGGCGCGTGTGGCTGCCGCCTCTGGCCTATGGTGATTACCAGATGGCAGCGCAGGCCTGGGGCCTGTCGCGTGTGGACGAGGCCGGGCAGGCCGATCTGCTCTGGCTGTGCGAGCCGTCCAGCCCGCGGGGGGTGGCCGAGCCCGGGGTCCTGGCCGCGGCAGGGTCGCCCGCGGTGGTGGTGCTCGACCGTGCTTACGAACCGCTGCGCCTGAGCGGGCGCTGCAGCGTGAGCGCGCAGGCGATGGATCGGGTGTGGCAACTGTGGTCCCCCAACAAGGCGCTCGGCCTCACGGGCGTGCGTGGGGCCTATGCCATCGCACCGCTGCACGGCGTGGCGCTGGCCGGCCGGTTGGCGCAACTGGCCCCGTCCTGGCCATTGGGTGCGCATGCGGTGGCGATGCTCACCGCCTGGGTGTCGCCCGGGGTGCAAGGCTGGCTGGCGCAGAGCCGTGAGCAGCTGGCGCGATGGAAGACCACGCAGCTGGACATGCTGCAGGGTCTGGGCTGGCGCTGCCTGCCCAGCGAGGCCAACTACTTCTGCGCACAGGCGCCCAGGCCAGTGGATGTGGATGCCTTGCGCGCACACGGCATCAAGCTGCGCGACACGACCTCGCTCGGGCTGCCGGGCCACTGGCGTCTGGGCGTGCTGCCCCCCGAGGCGCAAGAGGCACTGGCCGACGCATGGGTTGCGGGGCGCAGGTCGCAGCGGGTCATGGCCGCGTGCAAAGGATTGACGAGCCACACTGAAGCCGCTCACCAAGACTGTAGCGCTCTTGCTGCCGGCCAAGCTGCTGGCCCGGGTGCTGTACCCCTCAGGAGCGAAGAAGCGCCGCAGCGCAGAGAGGCTTTCGAATCATGACCGCCGCGTGTGTGATGGTGCTGGGCACGACCAGCGGTGCCGGCAAGAGCTGGTTGACAACGGCGCTGTGCCGCCACTATGCCCGCCAGGGGCTCAGGGTGGCACCCTTCAAGGCGCAGAACATGAGCAACAACGCCCGGGTGGTGGCCGGCGCCGCCGGCGGGCAAGGCGAGATTGGCTCCGCACAGTACTTCCAGGCGCTGGCCGCCTGTGCCGAGCCCAATGTGCGCATGAACCCGCTGCTGCTCAAGCCCGAGGCCGACACGCGCAGCCAGGTGGTGCTGATGGGCGAGGTCAGCCGGGAACTGAGCGACATGCCCTGGCGCGGCCGCAGTGAGAAGGTGTGGCCGGCCATCATGGCCGCGCTGGACGCCCTGCGCGAAGAGAACGACGTGGTGGTGATCGAAGGCGCGGGCTCGCCGGCCGAGATCAACCTGCACGCCAGCGACATCGTGAACATGCGCGTGGCCCGCCATGCGCAGGCGCGCTGCCTGCTGGTGACGGACATCGACCGGGGGGGCGCTTTCGCCCACCTGTACGGTACCTGGGCGCTGCTGCCCGAAGACGAGCGCGCGCTCATCAAGGGCTTCGTGCTCAACAAGTTCCGCGGCGACGCAGCGCTGCTGGCGCCCGCGCCGCAGATGCTGCAAGACCTCACCGGCGTGCCGGTGGTCGCCACGCTGCCGATGTGGTGGCAGCACGGCCTGCCGGAGGAGGATGGGGTCTTTGATGACCGGTCTCGGGCCACCGGTGCCGTGCACACGACCGTGGCCGTGATCGCCTACCCCCGCATCAGCAACCTCGACGAATTCCAGCCGCTCAAGAACGTGCCCGGTGTGCGCCTGGTCTGGGCGCGCAGCCCGGCCGATTGCGCTGGCGCCGACTGGATCGTGCTGCCCGGCTCCAAGTCCACCGCGGCCGACCTCGCCTGGTTGCGCGCGCAGGGGCTGGACCAGGCGGTCGCGGAGCACGCGGCGCAGGGCAGGGCGGTGCTGGGCATCTGCGGCGGCCTGCAGATGCTGGGCGAGGCGCTGATCGACACGCAGGGCATTGAATCGGTGGAACTGGGCAACGCCCCCGGCCTGGGCCTGCTGCCGCTGGTGACCGCGTTCGACGCCGACAAGACCGTGCGCCGCACCCAGGCCCGCTTTGGCTCGCTGACTGGCCGCTGGGCCGCGCTGTCGGGCGTGAGCGCTGGCGGCTACGAAATCCACCATGGCCAGACCGCCCAGCACCCCGCCATGGCCGCCAAGGGCGATATCGCGTGCGAGGTGATCCCCGGCCTGGCCTGGCAGAACGGCGGCGGGAACGTGTTGGGCTGCTACCTGCACGGCCTGTTTGAAGACCCGGCCGTGCTGCGCGCCCTGTTCGGGATTGCCGCCCCCACGCTGGAGACCGTTTTCGACGGCCTGGCCGACTTCCTGGCGACGCACACCCAGGCGGATGTGCTCGACGCACTCATTCTCAAGGACCAACCATGAACTTCACCCTCCCAACCCTCGATGACCTCACCCAGCCCACGCTGGCTGCACGCCTGCAGCAGCTGCTGGACAACAAGACCAAGCCAGTGGGTTCGCTGGGCCAGATCGAGCGCCTGGCGCAGCGCATCGGCCTCATCCTGGGCAGCGAAACCCCTGAATTCCACAGTCCGCAGCTCGTGGTGTACGCCGGCGACCACGGCTTGGCGGCCCGCGGCGTGTCGGCTTATCCGAGCGACGTGACCTGGCAGATGGTCGAGAACTTCCTGGCCGGTGGCGCGGCGGTGAGCGTGCTGGCCCGCCAGCACGGCATCGGGCTCACGGTGGTGGACTGCGGCGTGCGGCACGATTTCGCGCCCCGCCCGGGGCTGGTCCTCAACAAAATCGCCGCTGGCACGGCCGACGCGCTGGAAGGCCCGGCCATGAGCGCGGCCCAATGCCGGGTGGCGCTGGCCAGCGGTGCGGCGCTGGTGCAAGACCTGCCAGGCAACGCCCTGCTGCTGGGCGAGATGGGCATTGGCAACACCTCGGCCGCGTCCCTGCTGCTGTCGCGTCTGGCGGGGCTGGACATCACCGACTGCACCGGTGCCGGCACGGGACTGGACGCCGAAGCGGTGCAGCGCAAGATCGGCATCCTGCGCCAGGTGCTCGCGCGCCACACGGAGGCCACCGACCCGCTGGCCGCGCTGGCCGCCTTTGGCGGTTTCGAGATCGCCACCATGGTGGGCTCGGTGCTGCAGGCCGCGCAGGAGCGCCGCGTGATCGTGGTCGACGGCTTCATCGCCAGCTCGGCGGTGCTGGTGGCATCGGCGCTGCAGCCCGCCGTGCTGCAGCGCTGCGTGTTCGCCCACCGCTCCGGCGAGCGCGGCCATGCGCTGATGCTCGCGTACCTGAAGGCTGAACCGCTGCTGGACCTGGGCCTGCGCCTGGGTGAAGGCTCGGGCGCCGCGCTGGCCTGGCCGCTGCTGCAGAGCGCCTGCGCCATCCTGCGCGAGATGGCCAGTTTCGAGTCGGCGGGTGTGTCGCGGCAGGACGAAGGCGACGCTGGCGCTTCTGCCAACGCGACCAACCCGGCCACCCACACCGTTCGGGCTGAGCCTGTCGAAGCCCTCGCGAGCCCGTCGACGGTCTCCGGGCAGAAGGACTGAACCACTGACAGAGGCCGAGCATGACCGCTCTTCGCCATTTCCTCATCGCCGTCCAGTTCTTCACCCGCATTCCCGTCACCGGACGGTTGGCCGACTGGGTGGGTTTTAGCCCGGCCATGCTGCGCGCCAGCTCGGCGCACTTCCCTGGCGTGGGCTGGGTGGTGGGCGGCCTCACGGCTGGGGTGTTCTACGGCTGCATGCTGGCGCTACCGGCCCAGCCGGCCGCGCCCTGGGTGGCTGCGCTGGTCAGCACGGTGTTCGGTGTGCTGCTCACCGGCGCCTTCCATGAAGATGGCCTGGCCGATCTGGTGGATGGACTGGGCGGGTCGCTGAACCGCGAGCGCGCACTGGACATCATGAAAGATTCCCGCGTGGGCACCTACGGCGCGCTGGCGCTGGTGCTGGGCGTGGGAGCCAAGGTGGCGCTGCTGGTGTTGCTGGCGCAGGCGGGTGGGGCGTGGCTGGCGGCGGTGGCGCTGTTCGCCGCACACGTCACCTCGCGGCTGATGCCGCTGTTCGTCATCCGCACGCTGGCGCATGTGGGGGACACACCGCAGTCCAAATCCAAGCCCCTGGCCGAAAGCATCTCCGGGGTCGCGCTGCTGAGCGGCCTGCTGTGGTGGGCGCTGGCGATGGCGCTGGTGTGGTGGCTGCTGCCGGGCGCCCCCTGGATACAGGCCGTGGCTGGTGCGCTGGTGGGCCTGGCGTGGATGTGGCGCCTGCTCAGACGCCGCCTGCAGGGTTTCACCGGCGACGGTCTGGGCGCCACGCAGCAGGTGAGCGAAGTGGGTTTTTATGTTGCGTTGGCGCTCTCGCTGCCGGCGGCCGCTTGAGGGAGTGTCGATGAGGCTCTGGCTGTTGCGTCATGCACGCGTCGATCTGGCAGCGGGTCTGTGTTACGGCCAGAGCGACGTGCCCGCGCACGCCGCACACACAGCCGAGGCGGCCCGTGCCGCTGCGGCCATCCTGCCGCCGGGCCTGCCGGTGTGGGTCTCGGGCCTGGGGCGGGCGGGGCAGCTCGCCGAGGCCCTGCGCGACTTGCGGCCCGACCTGGGCGAGCCCGTCACCGATGCGCGTCTCAATGAGATGGACTTTGGCGAGTGGGAGCTGACCCCGTGGAGTGTGATCCCGCGGGCCGCCTTCGACCGCTGGATGGCCGACTTTGCCGACCACCGCTTCGGCGGCCGTGAAAGCACCCAGGCCGTGATCGACCGCGTGGCGGCGGCGCTGGCCGACCTGCGGACCGGCGTTGGCCAGGACGCGCTGTGGATCACCCATGCTGGTGTGATCCGGGCGGTGCAATACGTCCTCACGCACGGCAGCTCGCGCATCCGCAACGCCCGCCAGTGGCCCGCCGAAGCCCCTGCGCCCGGCGGCCTGGTCTGCCTGTCGCTGTCACTGCCGTTGTCAGCGTAGCCGTGACAGCTGCCGTGGATCTTGGCGCGTGCGGCACACTATTCACATGAGCACCTCGACCTTGCGCACTCCGTACAGCCTGGCGCACATGAAAGCGCTGGCCCTCGGCCTGCTGGTTCTGGCTGGCGTGGTCTACGTGGTCGCTACGGTGATGACGCCGCGCCACCTGGCCTGGGGCTATGTGGCCTCAGCCGCCGAAGCCGCCATGATCGGCGCCCTGGCCGACTGGTTTGCCGTGGTGGCGCTGTTCCGCCACCCCATGGGCCTGCCCATTCCCCACACCGCCATCATCGTGGCCAACAAAGACCGCCTGGGCGCGCAACTGGCGCGCTTCCTGGGCGAGCATTTCCTGACGCGAGCGCATGTGCAGCCGGTGCTGGAGCGCTGGGACATGGCCAGCCAGCTCGGGCACTGGCTGTCCCGGCCCGAGTCGGCGCAACGCGTCGGCCAGTGGCTGCAGCAGGCCACACCCGCCGTGCTCGGCGCGCTGGACCAGACGCCTGTGCGGCAGTGGGTGGCGCAGCTGGCGCAGCGCCTGTTGCGCGGGCTGGACCTGTCCACGCTGGGCGGCCAGGCGCTGTCGGCTCTGACGGCCAACGGCCACCACCAGCAGTGGCTGGACGGCCTGCTGCGCCAGATGGCGCAATGGGCGGGGCAGGAATCGGTGCAGGAACGTCTGACCGACGCCATCGCCCGCGAACTGAAGGAACTGAAATACGTGGGCCTGGACCAGATGGCCGCGCGGCTGGCCACACGCAAGCTGGTGTCGGCCCTCACGCGCACGCTGGGCGACGTGGCCGACGATCCCAACCACGAACTGCGTCACCGTTTCGATGCCTGGATGTTCGATGCCATCGAACGCCTGCAGCACGACGAGGCATGGAAGGCCCGCGTCACGCAGTGGCGCGACACCTGGCTCGACCAGCCGCACTGGGCCGGCCCGGTGGAGGCCTGGTGGCACGAACTCATGGAGCGACTGCGCGCCGAGGCGCTGAACCCGGACACCCTTCTCGCCGACCGCATCGCCACGGTGGTGCAGTCGGCCGGCCAGCACCTGCTGGGGGACGCCGAGCTGCGGGCCTGGCTCAACGCCCAGGCGCAGCAGGCGCTGCTGGGCGTGCTCGACGGCAGCCGCGACACCCTGGTCGGCTTCGTGGCGCAGCGCGTGCAGGCCTGGGATGCGCAGGACATGAGTCGCGTGCTGGAACAGAACATCGGCCGCGACCTGCAGTTCATCCGCATCAACGGCACGCTGGTGGGCGCGCTGGTGGGCCTGGTGCTGCACGGGCTGACCCATGCGGCCCTGTCAGTGCCGGCGGTGCAGCGCTGGATGGGCGGCTGAGCGATCATCCCGGCGTCTTGGCCTTGTAGGCGCAGTACGCCGACACCGCGCACTGCGGGCACAGCGGTTTGCGCGCCTGGCACACGTAGCGCCCCAGCAGGATCAGCCAGTGGTGCGAATCCACGGCGTAGGCCGGCGGCACGCGCTTCATCAGCTGCAGCTCCACTGCCAGCGGCGACTTGCCGGGCGCGAGGCCGGTGCGGTTGCTGACGCGGAAAATGTGCGTGTCCACCGCCATGGTGGGCTGGCCGAAGGCCACGTTGAGCACCACGTTGGCGGTCTTGCGGCCCACGCCGGGCAGCGCTTCCAGCGCCTCGCGTGTGCGCGGCACCTCGCCGCCGTGCTGCTCCACCAGCATCTGGCAGGTCTGCAGCAGGTGGCGGGCCTTGCTGCGGTACAGGCCGATGGTCTTGATGTAACCCTCCAGGCCTTCAAGCCCCAGCGCCAGGATCTTCTGCGGCGTGTTCGCCACCGGGAACAGCCGGCGCGTGGCCTTGTTCACCCCCACGTCGGTCGCCTGCGCCGAGAGCAGCACAGCCGCCAGCAGTTCGAACACGCTGGTGTATGCCAGTTCGGTCTGCGGGTGCGGGTTGGCGGCTTGCAGGGTGGCGAAAAAGGCCTCGATCTGACGTGTCTTCATTCAAACATTCTCCCATGCACACTTCCAGTCGTGCTTGTGTCGATGTAAGCTGATCGTGTTATCACCTTTTTATTAAAGGAGGCACCATGCGCACCATTCGATCCTTGTGGGTTGTGGCTTTGCTGGCGGTTGGCAGCGCACCGTCGGGCTGGGCGCAAGAGAAATGGGTCATTGGCCAGTCGGCGCCGCTCAGCGGGAGCAACGCGCCCTTTGGGCAGGACATCCAGCGCGGCGCGGCGGCCTGGTTTGCGCAGGTCAATGCGCGCGGGGGTGTGCAGGGGCGGCCCATCGAGCTGCAGACGCTGGACGACAAGAACGACCGCCAGCAGGCCGGTGCCAACGCCACCACGCTGCTGGCCAACCGCGACCTGCTCGCGCTGTTCGGCTTCGCATCGGCCACGCTGAGCCTGGACGCCCTTCCCCAGGCCGAGAAGCAACGCGTGCCCTTCTTTGCGCCGTTCTCGGGTGCGAACCCGGTGCGCGGCAAGAGCCCCGTGCTGTTCACCGTGCGTGCCTCGTATGGTGAAGAAATGGAGAAGATGCTGAATTTCTGGACCAGCCTCGGCCTCAAGCGGGTGAGCGTGGTGCATTACGACGACGAGGTCGGCCAGCAGAACCTGGCCGTGGTGGCCCAGTACCTGAAGCGGATCAACCTGGAGCCGCAGGCGCTGTCGCTCAAGCGCAACGTGGTGGTGGGCAAGGCCGAGGCCGACCAGCTGGTCGCCCAGCAACCCGACGTGATCATCAACACCGTGCTGTCGGGCGCGGCCGCCGCGTTGCAGAAAGATCTGGTGGGCCGGGGGCGTGTGGTGCCCATGTCCAGCCTGTCGTTTGTGGGAGCTGACCAGTTCATCGCCGCCGCCGGGCCAGCCAGTGCCGGCGTCTCCATCAGCCAGGTGGTGCCCCATCCGGGTTCGTTCCAGCCGGCGGTGCGGGACTGCGCCCGGGCGCTGGAGGCGGCGGGCAGCAAGACCCCCATGAACTCCACCGAACTCGAAGCCTGCCTGGCCGCTCGCGTGCTGACCGAGGGCATTCGCCGCATCCAGGGGCCGGTGAACCCGCAGTCGCTGTTGCAGTCGCTCACCAACCTGGGCAGCCTTGACCTCGGCGGTTACCGGGTCAGCTTTGCGCCGGGCGCGCTGCACGGCAGCAAATTCGTGGAACTGGGCATGGTCACGCGAGAAGGCCGCCTCGTCAGCCGCTGAGGACCCGCCACAGCGCGGGGCGCTCGCGCGGGCCCGCGCGGGTGCGCCCGCTGGCCGGGCGGCAGGCGCTACCATCGCAGGCTGTTTCTTCATTGCGCCCGGAGCCCACCGCCATGCCCTTCACCACGCCCTTTGCCGACCGCCTCAACAACGTCGAGACCTCCGCCATCCGCGAGCTGTTCAAGCTGCTGGGCAAGCCCGGCATCATCAGCTTCGCCGGCGGCTTTCCCGACAGCGCCATGTTCGATGTGGACGGTATCCGTGAAGCGGTCAACGCCGCGCTGACCGAAGAAGCGGGCGGGGCGCTGCAGTACGGCGCCACCGAAGGCTACAGCCCGTTGCGCGAGCAGCTGGCCGCCTTCATGACCAGCAAAGGCAACGAGGGCGTGAAGCCCGACGACCTGATCGTCACCACCGGCAGCCAGCAGGCGCTGGACCTGCTGGGCAAGACGCTGATTTCCCCCGGCGACAAGGTTATTGTCGAAGGCCCGACCTTCCTCGCCACCATCCAGTGCTTCCGCCTGTACGGTGCCGAGCTGATCACCGCGCCGGTGGACGGCGAGGGCGTGCAGACCGATGCGCTGGAGGCCCTGATCGAGCAGCACAAGCCGAAATTCGTCTACCTCATCCCCACCTTCGGCAACCCCAGCGGCGCCATGCTCAGCCTGGAGCGGCGTAAGCAGGTGCTGGAAATGGCGGTGAAGCACCAGACGCTGATCGTGGAAGACGATCCCTACGGCGACCTGTACTTCGGCGAGGCACCGCCGCCCAGCCTGCTGGCGCTCAGCAGCGAAGTGCCGGGCAGCCGCGACCTGCTGGTGCACTGCGGTTCGCTGTCCAAGGTGCTGAGCCCGGGCCTGCGTGTGGGCTGGATGGTGGGCCCGGCCGAGCTGCTGGCCAAGGCCACGATGTGCAAGCAGTTCAGCGATGCCCATACCAGCACCTTCGCACAGGCCACCGCCGCCCAGTACCTGAAGGCCGGCCGCATGCCCGGCACGCTGGCCAAGGTGCGCGCGGTCTACGCCGAGCGCGCGGCCACCATGGGCAATGCCCTGCGGCGCGAGCTGGGCGATGCCATCTCATTTGTGCAGCCCCAGGGCGGCCTGTTCGTGTGGGCCCGCCTCACCGGCGCGGGTGGCAAGGTGGCCGACGGTGGCGAGCTTGCCAAGCGCGCGATTGAAAAGGGCGTCGCGTTCGTGCCCGGCGCTCCCTTCTTTGCGGCCAACCCCGACCACGCCACGCTGCGCCTGAGCTTTGCCACGGTGGGCGTGGACAAGATCGAAGAAGGCGTGGCGCGCCTCGCGCAAGCCCTGTAAGGGCGCTGTCCTAGCGTCACGACCATGGCGCGGGATCGGTTCACGCTGCTGTTGAAGGAGGTTCGGGCCTGCCAGGCTTGTGCGCCCGATCTGCCGCACGGTGTGCGCCCCGTGCTGCAGGCGCACCCGGACGCCCGCGTGCTGCTGGTGGGGCAGGCGCCGGGGCGCAAGGTGCACGCGTCCGGTGTGCCGTTTGACGACGCCAGCGGCGAGCGCCTGCGGGCCTGGCTGGGCGTGAGCCGTGACGTGTTCTACGACCCGCACCAGATCGCCATCGTCCCCATGGGTTTCTGCTACCCCGGCACCGGCCGATCGGGTGATCTGCCGCCGCGCCCGGCATGCGCGCCGCTGTGGCGCGAGCGGCTGCTGGCCGGTTTGCCTGGCATCCGCCTGACCGTGGTCATCGGCCAGTACGCGCAGCGGCACCACCTGCCCGCGGCGGGCGCCGGATTCACCGAGGTGGTCAAGGCCTGGGCGGTGCACCTGCCCGGTGCCATGCCCATTCCGCACCCCAGCCCGCGCAACAACGCCTGGCTCAAACGGCACCCCTGGTTCGAGCAGGATGCGGTGCCCGCCCTGCAGGCAGCGGTGGCCCGGGCGCTGGGCGCATCAGAGGACAGCCCTGGCGCGCGTTCAGTTGGCTGATTCAAACTGAGCCGCGTTCTTGCCCTTGAACGGCGCGTAGAAGGCCTTGATGGCCGCCATGTCGGCTTCCACGTCGCCCGTCGGTACGAAGATGGGACCCAGGACGCTGCGCTTGCGGGCGTAGTCCATGTAGGCCATCACGATGGGCACGCCCGCACCCAGGGCGATGTAGTAGAACCCGGTCTTCCAATAGCGTGTCTTGCTGCGCGTGCCCTCCGGTGGCACGATGAGTTGCAAGGGGCCGTCGGCGGCCCGGATGGCCTGCGCGGAGGCGGCCACGAGGTTGGTGGACTGTTCGCGGTTCACGGGTATGCCACCCAGCCACCGCATCACGCCGCGAAATGGCGGGCGGAAGATGCTCTGCTTGCCCATCCAGTACACGTTGAGATCCAGCGCAAACGCGACCATCAGGGTGTAGGGCAAATCCCAGTTGCTGGTGTGCGGTGCGGCAATGAGCACGCTGCGGGCGGCCTCGGGGGGCAAATGGCCCTCGATGCGCCAGCCCGTGAGCTTGAGAAAGCCGATGGACAAGGCGCGCAGCACGGGGCGCACGACCGGGGTGGTGAAAATGGTGCGATGCATAAGGCAGCAGTATCGCTCCCCGTCGGGTCCGTCCGATGGCGCCACCCGGGGCGCTACCATCGCCCCGTTGCGACCCATCCGAACCCATGAAACCCGAAGACCTGGAACGCCTGCTGGCGGTGGAAATGCCTTTCGGCAAATACAAGGGCCGGGTGATCGCCGACTTGCCAGGCCACTACCTCAACTGGTTTGCGCGCGAAGGCTTTCCGAAGAGCGAGGTGGGACGCTTGTTGCAGCTCATGCACGAGATCGACCACAACGGCCTGAGTGACCTGCTCACCCCCTTGCGGCGGCGGTGACTGGCCAAGCCGTCAGTGCGCGTCGAGCGCCCGGTGCACCCGGGCGGCGGCCCATGCGTCGTTGGCGGCATAGACCAGCTGCGCGTCACTCAGCGTCGGGTTGGCCCAGTTGGACGTGGCCGCCTTCTTCGACTTGATGAAGCGCTGCCCAAATAGCACCGCCACCGCGCCCTTCACGCCCATGTCCTTGCGGTAGCCTCGGGCGCGGAACACCGCGTTCAGGTCCAGAATGCCCGCTGGCTCCACCGCCAGCTTGGCTTTCAGGCGCTTGCGGTCGTCGCCCAGGCCAAAACCCGCCAGCGTGTGGCCCGGGCGGCCCAGCAGCTCGGCCACCGCGTCGCGGCAGGCGGTGTCGTGCAGCTGAAAGACCCAGGCGCGTCGCTGCGTGGCCAGTTGCACGATGTGCGGCCCGTCGGAGACCTGCTCCTTGAGGAAGGTGGGTTTGGATTCCGTGTCGAAGCCCCACACCGGGTGGTCGACCAGCTCGGCGAGTGCCTCGCGCGCCGTGCCCGCGGTGGCGACGCGCACGATACGGTCCAGTCCCAGGCGCGGGAACTCGGGCAGCAGGGCGATCTCGTCTTTGCTCGGGGTGGCGCGTGTGGTGTGCTCTGTCATGGGGGTTTTCGTCTGGTCGGGCGTCGCACCGGCGGCCGACGTGGGGGGAGGGTGCCGTCCGGCTCGATAATCGCGCATTGTGCAGTGCACGGCCCTGATCCCTCGTTCTTCATGACCTACCGCCTTCGCCTTTTTGTCTCCGACGACAGTTCTCCCGCGCAACGCCAGGCGGCCGAGCGGCTGTTCCGCCAGGCACTGGACAACAGCCTGGGTGATGCGGCACTGGTGCTGCCGGTTTACTCGGCCTATCAGCGCTTGGCCGCACGCCACGGCGAGTCGCCCGACATGGAGGCGCTGACGGTGGAGGAGCGCATGGTGTTCGAGACCTGGCAGATGGCCGAGGCGGCGGCCCTGCAGGCGGTGTTCGGGCCGCACCGTCACCTGGAAGAAGGCGGCTACGAGATCGAAGCCGACGCCTGATCCCGGGGCCTTGCGGCCTTCGCGGATAATCAGCCCCCTCCATGACCACGTCCTCCAGGGCGCTCACTCCCTTTGAAGGACCTTCCATGAGAAAAACATTCCCCCTGCGCGCCGAAGGCAAGCACCCCGACCGCGTGCTCGAAGCCGTCAAGCACGACATCCGCAAGTACATCAAGCGCGAGCGTCGCCGCGAACTGCCCGAAGGCGCTGATTTCTGGGACTTTGACTGCCGCTTTGGCGCCGACAAGGACAGCGCCGAGGTGATCGCACCGGCCGACCTCACCGCGCGGCTCGACGCGCTGGCCCAGGCGGGCGGTGAGCAGTGTTACGTCGAGCTGCTGGCCAAGCCCGCCGTCTGGCAGCGCCGTCCGAAGGGGGCCGACACGGTTGGGGGCCATCCGGCACAATCATTGGATGCCCCTGACACCCAAGCTCCCGCTGCCGACAACGCCTCTGCATGAGGTCGTGAGCGAACCGCCCGCGCATGGCGAGTTCCAGCGTTTCCCCGGCTCGCCCTTCGAGCTGTTCCTGCCGTACCCGCCCGCGGGCGACCAGCCCCAGGCCATTGACCAGCTGGTCGAGGGCGTCAACGATGGCGAGGTATTCCAGACCCTGCTGGGCGTGACCGGCTCGGGCAAGACCTTCACCATGGCCAACGTGATCGCCCGCCTGGGGCGTCCGGCCATTGTGTTCGCGCCCAACAAAACGCTGGCCGCTCAGCTCTACAGCGAGTTCCGCGAGTTCTTCCCCAAGAACGCGGTCGAGTACTTCGTCAGCTACTACGACTATTACCAGCCCGAGGCCTATGTGCCGCAGCGCGACCTGTTCATCGAGAAGGACAGCGCGATCAATGAGCACATCGAGCAGATGCGGCTCTCCTGCACCAAGAGCATTCTGGAGCGGCGCGACGTGGTGATCGTGGCCACCGTCTCGGCCATCTACGGCATCGGCAAGCCCGAGAGCTACCACCAGATGGTGATGACGCTGCGCGTGGGCGACCGGGTGGGCCAGCGCGACCTGATCGCGCAGCTGGTGCGCATGCAGTACGCCCGCAACGAGCAGGACTTCTCGCGTGGCAAGTTCCGGGTGCGCGGCGACACCATCGACGTGTTCCCGGCCGAACACTCCGAAATGGCGATCCGCATCGAGCTGTTCGATGACGAGGTGGAAACCCTGCAGCTGTTCGACCCGCTCACCGGCAAGGTGCGGCAGAAGATTCCGCGCTTCACCGTGTTCCCCAGCAGCCACTACGTGACGCCGCGCGAACAGGTGCTCGGCGCCGTCGAGGCGATCAAGCTGGAGCTGGCCGACCGCCTCAAGGAGTTCGTCGCGCAGGGCAAGCTGGTGGAGGCGCAGCGGCTGGAGCAGCGCACCCGCTTCGACCTGGAAATGCTGAGCGAGGTAGGCCACTGCAAGGGCATCGAAAATTACTCGCGCCACCTCTCGGGCAGCGCCCCGGGCGAACCGCCGTCCACGCTCACCGACTACCTGCCCAAGGACGCGCTGATGTTCCTGGACGAGAGCCATGTGCTGATCGGCCAGTTCGGCGGCATGTACAACGGCGACCGCGCCCGCAAGACCACGCTGGTGGAGTACGGTTTCCGTCTGCCCAGTGCGCTGGACAACCGGCCACTCAAGTTCGACGAGTTCGAGCAGCGCATGCGCCAGTGCATCTTCGTGTCGGCCACGCCGGCCGATTACGAGAACACGCACGCCGGCCAGGTGGTGGAGCAGCTGGTGCGGCCCACCGGCCTGGTCGACCCCGAACTGGAGGTGCGCCCCGCCACCCACCAGGTGGACGACGTGCTGCAGGAAATCCGCATTCGCGTCGAGAAAAACGAACGCGTGCTCATCACCACGCTGACCAAGCGCATGGCCGAGCAGCTGACCGATTACCTCACCGAGAACGGCGTGAAGGTGCGTTACCTGCACAGCGACATCGACACGGTGGAGCGGGTCGAGATCCTGCGCGATCTGCGGCTGGGGGCTTTCGACGTGCTGGTGGGCATCAACCTGCTGCGCGAGGGGCTGGACATTCCCGAGGTGTCGCTGGTGGCCATTCTGGACGCCGACAAGGAAGGCTTCTTGCGTTCCGAGCGCAGCCTGATCCAGACCATTGGCCGCGCGGCGCGCAACCTCAACGGCCGCGCCATCCTGTACGCCGATCGCATCACCGACTCGATGAAGAAGGCGATGGACGAGACCAATCGCCGACGCGCCCGGCAGATCGCGCACAACGAGGCCATGGGCATCACGCCCAAGGCCCTGAACAAGCGCATCAAGGACCTGATCGACGGGGTCTACAGCGAGAAGGCGGGCAAGGAAGCCGACCGGCTGGCCGCTGAAAGCGCGCAGCGCGCCAGCGTGGAGGACATGAGCGAGAAGGACGTGGCGCGTGAGATCAAGCGTCTGGAAAAGCTCATGCTGGAGCACGCTCGCAACCTCGAGTTCGAGAAAGCCGCCAGCGTGCGGGACCAACTGCACCGCCTGAAGGCCCAGGTGTTCGGTGCACCCGGTGTGGACAACGTGGCCTGAAAAGGCAGCTGCAGCCGCACGCTGTTGAGAAACGATATCGAGGAAATAAACGCATTTGTCTTGGACAAACTGGTCTTCGCGCCGTACAATGCCGAGCAAATCAGTAGGTTTTGTTATATACTCGACGAAAACAGTCGGGAAAGCCTTCGATGCATCGGCCCAGATAAAGGGCGGGGGAGCGGAGCAAGAGGTTCCAGCGGGTTTGCACCCGGTGGCGCCATCCCAAGACAGTCAAGCCAACATTAAGGAGCTTGAAAATGCGCCTCACGACAAAAGGCCGCTTTGCGGTCACTGCCATGATCGACCTGGCGCTGCGCCAGAACAACGGCCCCGTCACGCTGGCTGCGATCAGCCAGCGTCAGCAGATTTCGCTCTCTTACCTGGAGCAGTTGTTCGGCAAGCTGCGTCGCCACGAGCTGGTGGAATCCACCCGCGGCCCCGGTGGCGGCTACACGCTCGGTCGCAAAGCCAGCGAAATCACGGTTGCCGACATCATCGTTTCGGTGGACGAGCCGATCGACGCCACCCAGTGCGGCGGCAAGGAAAACTGCCTGGGCGAGGGCAACCGCTGCATGACCCACGAACTGTGGGCTGCGCTGAATGCCAAGATGGTGGACTTCCTCGACTCGGTATCCTTGCAGTCCCTGGTGGACGAGCAGCTGGCCAAAGGCATGGTCGTGGAGAACGCGCCCATGATCAAACGCGCCATCTCCAGTCCCTCGGTGGTCAAGCCGATTCGGGTGAATGCACCCAATTCGGTCTTCGCTCTGGGAGCCGCCTTTTCCAAGTAAGGGTCGCCGATGACGGGGGTGGAGCCGCACAGCGGGCTTCTCAAGCCGGGTGCCAGCCAGCCTTCGACCGACCACCACATTCGAACCCATTGCAACGCCAGCCCGGACACAGCCAGCCATGACAACGCCCCACTTCCCTATCTACATGGACTACAGCGCCACCAATCCCTGCGATCCGCGGGTGGTCGACGCCATGATCCCCTGGTTGCGCGAGCATTTCGGCAACCCGGCTTCGCGCAGCCACGCTTGGGGTTGGGAAGCAGAGAAAGCCGTGGAAACGGCCCGCGAGCAGGTGGCCGACCTGATCGGTGCCGATCCACGCGAGATCGTCTGGACCAGTGGCGCCACCGAATCCAACAACCTCGCCCTGAAAGGTGCGGCACATTTCTACAAGACCAAGGGCAAGCACCTGATCACGGTGAAGACCGAGCACAAGGCCGTGCTGGACACCATGCGTGAACTGGAGCGGCAGGGCTTCGAGGTGACTTACCTCGACGTGCAGGCCGACGGCTTGCTGAACCTCGACGTGTTCAAGGCCGCGATCCGCCCCGACACCATCCTGGCCTCGGTCATGTTCGTGAACAACGAGATCGGCGTCATCCAGGACATCGCCGCCATCGGCGCGATCTGCCGCGAAAAAGGTGTGATCTTCCATGTGGACGCGGCCCAGGCCACCGGCCGGGTGGACGTGGACCTGAAGACACTGCCGGTCGACCTGATGAGCCTCACCTCGCACAAGACCTACGGGCCGAAAGGCATCGGTGCGCTGTATGTGCGCCGCAAACCCCGGGTGCGCATCGAAGCGCAGATGCACGGCGGCGGTCACGAGCGCGGCATGCGCTCAGGCACGCTGCCCACGCACCAGTGCGTGGGCATGGGCGAGGCGTACCGCATCGCCAAGGAAGAGATGCACGCCGAGAACGTGCGCATCCGCGCCCTGCACGACCGCATGCTCGCCGGCCTGAAGGACGTTGAAGAGGTGTTCATCAACGGCCACGAAACCCAGCGCGTGCCGCACAACCTGAACATGAGCTTCAACTACGTCGAAGGCGAGTCGTTGATCATGGGCATCAAGGGTCTGGCGGTGTCGTCGGGATCGGCCTGCACCTCGGCCAGCCTGGAGCCCAGTTACGTGCTGCGCGCCCTGGGCCGCAGTGATGAACTGGCCCACAGCAGCCTGCGCATGACCATCGGGCGCTGGACGACCGAAGAAGAGGTGGACTACGCGATTGCGACCATCAAGGAAAACGTCGCCAAGCTGCGCGAGCTCTCGCCCCTGTGGGAGATGTTCAAGGATGGCATCGACCTGTCGACCATCCAGTGGGCCGCGCACTGAAGACGTCTTGCACCGATTTGTATTGAAGGAGAAAGACATGGCTTACTCGGAAAAAGTGGTGGACCACTACGAAAACCCCCGCAACGTGGGCTCGTTCGACAAGGGCGACGAGTCCGTGGGCACGGGCATGGTCGGCGCGCCGGCCTGTGGTGACGTGATGAAACTGCAGATCAAGGTGAACCCGACCACGGGCGTGATCGAGGACGCACGTTTCAAGACCTACGGCTGTGGCTCGGCGATTGCATCAAGCTCGCTGGTGACCGAGTGGGTCAAGGGCAAGACGCTGGACGAGGCGGCTGCCCTCAAGAACAGCGAGATCGCCGAAGAGCTGGCCTTGCCGCCGGTGAAAATTCACTGCTCCATCTTGGCCGAAGACGCCATCAAGGCGGCTGTGGACGATTACCGCAAGAAGCATCTGAACTGAACCGCCTGCGCCGCTTCGCGTTTTTCCCTTCGTGGGGCTTCGCCGGTAGCCCGTGCCGCGCTTGACGAGGGGCGGAATGCCGGCGGTATCGATCGAGCCGCGATTTCGCTCCGACGCAACCAATAGAACGACATGTCCATTTCGATTTCTGAAGCCGCCGCACGGCACGTCACCCGCTACATTGCCAAGCGTGGCAAGGGAGTGGGCGTGCGCCTGGGGGTGAAAACCACCGGCTGCTCCGGTCTGGCCTACAAGCTCGAATACGCTGACGAGATTGCGCCCGAGGACGTGGTGTTTGAAGACAACGGCGTGAAGGTGCTGGTGGACCCGAAGAGCCTGGCCTACATTGACGGCACACAGCTCGACTTCGTGCGCGAGGGACTCAATGAAGGCTTCCGCTTCAACAACCCCAACGAACGCGATCGCTGCGGCTGCGGCGAGAGCTTCAGGATTTGATCCACTCACGCCGCGTTGTACGCGTACCCCTGGAAAGGACGTTATCTGCAGCCCGGAAACGCCGGTTCCGTGCTGCCCTGGGTGCCGTCACCGCACCATCCGTCGCTTCTTCGGTCATGGGCCTGTGATCTCCTTTGGCAATGAACCTGCAATCCAGTGATTTCGAGATTTTTGGCCTGAAGCCGCAATTCGCGCTGGACCGTGATGCGCTGGATACCCGCTGGAAAGACCTGCAACGGGAAGCCCATCCAGACCGTTTTGCCACCGCCGATGCGCAGGCGCAGCGGCAGGCCATGCAGTGGTCGGTGCGCATCAACGAGGCCTATCAGCGCCTGAAAGACCCGCTCAAACGCGCCGCCTACCTGTGTGAACTGAACGGCGCGCCCATCCAGGCCGAGAACAACACGGCCATGCCGGGCACTTTTCTGATGCAGCAGATGCAGTGGCGCGAGGATCTGGAAGAGGCGTCTGGCGTGGACGCGCTGGAGCGCATGGCGGACGAGGTGGCGCTGACGCGGCGCGGCATGCTGCACGCGCTGGCGCAGACGGCCGATGAGCGGCGCGACTTCCCCGCGCTGGCGCAGCAGGTCAGAGCCCTTATGTTTGTTGAGCGCTTTGCGCGCGACGTCGAGAACCGGCTCGATCAGCTGGGACAATAAGATTTCCGTGCAGCCCTGTTGAGAAGGGGTCCGCCCGATCCGGGCCAGGCCTGGCGCTGCCATTTCCGCACACAAGAACACGATCAGTCCACATGGCGCTTCTGCAGATTTCCGAGCCCGGCCAATCCCTCGACCCCCACCAGCGCAGGGTGGCGGTCGGTATTGACCTGGGCACCACCCATTCCCTGGTGGCCGCCGTGCGCCATGGCGTCGCCGAGTGCCTGCCAGCGGCCGATGGCCGCGTGATCCTGCCCAGTGTGGTGCGTTACCTCGATCCGGCCCAGGGTGGCGCGGGCCGGCAAATCGGTCATGACGCGCTGGCCGCACAGGTGGGCGATCCCGGCAATACCATCAGCTCGGTCAAGCGCCTCATGGGGCGCCAGCGGGCGCAGGTGGCCGACGTGGACCGGTTGCCCTACACCGTGCTGGACGAAAACGGCATGGCCGTGGTGGACACGGTGGCCGGGCGCAAGACGCCCATGGAAGTGAGCGCCGAGATCCTGGCCACGCTACGCTTTCGTGCCGAAGACAGTTTTGACGATGAGCTGTATGGCGCGGTCATCACGGTGCCCGCTTACTTCGACGACGCACAGCGCCAGGCCACGAAGGACGCGGCCCAACTGGCCGGTATCAACGTGCTGCGCCTGATCAACGAGCCCACGGCGGCGGCCATTGCCTACGGGCTGGACAACGCGGCTGAAGGCGTCTACGCGATCTACGACCTGGGCGGCGGCACCTTCGATATTTCCATTCTGCGGCTCACCCAGGGCGTGTTCGAGGTAATGGCCACCGGTGGCGACTCCGCGCTGGGTGGCGACGACTATGACCAGGCGCTGGGCGCGCGGGTGCTCGCCGAGCAGGGCGTGGACGTCGCGCTCAACCCTTCGGAGCGGGCAGCGCTGCACGCTGAAGCGCGCCGCTGCAAGGAGGCCCTCACCGACGTGGGCGGTTCCGCTGGTGAGGTGGTCTTTTCGGCGCAACTGGCGGGTCGCACCATTCGCCAGGCGGTGACACCGGCACAGTTCGCGGCCTGCACCGCCGCGCTCACGGCCCGCACCATGACCGCCGTGCGCAAGGTGTTGCGCGACGCGGGATTGGGCAGGGACGAGGTCAAGGGCGTGGTGATGGTGGGCGGTTCAACCCGTATGCCAGTCATTCGCCAAACAGTGGGCGAATTTTTTGGTCAGGAGCCGCTGATCAACCTCAACCCCGACGAAGTGGTGGCGCTGGGTGCGGCGATCCAGGCCAACGCCCTGGCGGGCAACAGCCGCGACGGCGACATCCTGCTGCTCGACGTGATCCCGCTGTCGCTCGGCATCGAGACCATGGGGGGCCTGGTGGAGCGCATCGTGCCGCGCAACAGCCCCATTCCCACCGCGCTGGCACAGGACTTCACCACCTACCAGGACGGTCAGACCGCGCTGTCGCTGCATGTGGTGCAGGGCGAGCGCGATCTGGTGGCCGACTGCCGCAGCCTGGCTCGCTTTGTGCTGCGCGGCATCCCGCCCATGGCCGCCGGCGCTGCTCGCATTCGGGTGAGCTTCACGGTGGACGCCGATGGACTTTTGTCGGTGACGGCGAAAGAGCAGGGCAGTGGCGTGGAGGCTCGGGTGGACGTGAAGCCCGCTTATGGCCTGTCGGACGAGCAGATCGCTGCCATGCTGCAGGACAGCTTTGCCACCGCCCAGCAGGACATGCAGGCCCGCGCGCTCGTGGAAGCCCGCGTGGACGCCGACCGCATGGTCGCCGCCACGCGCAGCGCGCTGGCGGCCGATGCCGATCTGCTGGAGCCTGCCGAGCGCGAGGCGATCGACCGCCTGATGGCCGACCTGCAGGCTTGTGCAGGGGGCGGCGACACGGCTGCCATCGAAGCAGCCACCCAGGCGCTGGCCAAGGGCACCGAAGCCTTCGCCGCCATGCGCATGAACCGCGGCATCCAGCAGGCGCTGGCTGGCCGCAAACTTGAAGACGTCTGACCCTACGCCCCGCAGCGCTGCACAGGAAGCCCCATGCCCATCATCAAAATACTGCCTCACCCCGAATACTGTCCGCAGGGCGCACAGGTGAGCGCGCCGGCTGGCACGTCCATCTGCGAGGCGCTGCTGGACAACAACATCGCCATCGAGCACGCCTGCGACATGGTGTGCGCCTGCACCACCTGCCACGTCATCGTGCGCGAAGGTTTCAACACGCTGAACGAGCTGGACGAAAACGAGGAAGACCTGCTGGACCGGGCCTGGGGGCTGGAGCCGCAGTCCCGTTTGTCCTGCCAGGCCATCCTCGCACAACAGGACGTGACCATTGAGATCCCGAAGTACTCGATCAACCACGCCAAAGAGGGTCACTGAACGATGCGCCAGATTGTCCTGGACACGGAAACCACCGGCCTGTCGGCCGACAGCGGCGACCGCATCATCGAAATTGGTTGCGTCGAGCTGCTCAACCGCAAGCTCACGGGCAACAACCTACACTTCTACCTGAACCCTGAGCGCGACAGTCACGAAGACGCGCTCAAGGTGCACGGCATCAGCAACGAGTTCCTGCGCGACAAGCCCAAGTTTGCGGCCATCGCCGACGAACTGCTGGATTACTTGAGCGACGCCGAGCTCATCATCCACAACGCACCGTTCGACATCAGCTTCCTGAACAAGGAACTGGAGCGCATCGGGCGCCCGCCACTGAAGACCTTCATTGGCTCGGTGACCGACAGCCTGGTGATGGCGAAGGAAATGTTCCCCGGCAAGCGCAACGGCCTGGACGCGCTGTGCGACCGCCTGGGCGTGGACAACTCGGGGCGCACCCTGCACGGCGCGCTGCTGGACGCCGAGTTGTTGGCCGACGTGTACATCAACATGACACGCGGGCAGGACGCGCTGATCATCGATCTCGATACCGCCAGCAACGATGGCGGGGAGATGGTGTCGATCGACCTCAGCCGTTTCGAACTCGCCGTGCTCCACGCCAACGAGCACGAGGCCAGCGCCCACGAGGCGGTTCTTCTCGATCTGGACAAGGCGTCCAAAGGGAAGACCGTGTGGCGCTCGCTGCAGCCCGCTTGACGTCGTGACGGGTTTTTTGAAGAAAATTCGGTTGCCGGCTGAAAACAGAAAAAATGACGCTATAATTTGAGGCTTACGAGAGATCGTAAAGATCAATAAGCTGGGCGGTTAGCTCAGTGGTAGAGCACTGCCTTCACACGGCAGGGGTCGCAGGTTCGAACCCTGCACCGCCCACCAGCTTGATCAAGCAAACCAAGGACTTACGAGTGATCGCAAGTCCTTTTTTGTTTTGGTGTCCAAAACAGGATTGAAGACGTGCAGTTTTTGTTGCCGTCTCTCTCGTTCGAGTGTCGCGTGAAAGCGTGACGCGGCTGTCTCAACGTTGCGGTGCCTTGTCGGGGGTGGCCGGTGACGGCTTCCACGCTGTCTCGACCCTTCAGTGAGGCAGCAGATGCTGGGCCGCGATCTAATCTACTCTGTCGCTTCTGCTGGCTGCGTAGCCCCCCATGCCGACTGCTGCCGACGGGTTGGTACACGGTCCAACGAAGCACGCTCGGTCCCGGTTCGGGAATGCTGGCTCCCTTGGCAAGGACCGCCACCGTGACCTTCACCCCCTGACGGCTCCCTGAACAGCCGGTGCCGGCTCACGGCAAGGGTCGCTGTGCGGGTCTCAACAGGGTGCACGTTGCACGCCGCATACCCGCCCGCCAGCACCGGGCGCCGATGGTGGCTAAAGCCTCCTGTCTGCTGGCCAGACCGGAACGGTTCGGATGCTGCCAGGCGAATCCGAACGAAGCCGGCATGGTCTTCGTCCGTCAGAAGAACATCGATCTCTCCGAAGGTGCGCAAGCCAGCTGACAGACCTTGACCGGGTGCGGTCGCACTCCGCACTGTATCGAATTGCGAGAAAATGTTTTGATGGCCTGATCCGAACTACATGGGGGCAGAAAGCCCGACAGGCGCACAGCGCTCAGCCCTGCTGCTTCAAAAGCAGGCCCGGGCACTCTTTTTCGCCGAGTTGGGACAGGCAATGAAAAACCCTCGATCGGACACCACCTTTCCCGATGTCGAGTACCAAGGAGTGCGCCCATGTTTGATTCCAGTACGGTTTTCTTGGTCGTGCTCAACTTCAAGCCGATGCGCACGGTCACCATCGGTCAGTTGCATGAACTGGGTGCTTGTCATGTTCTGTCTGCCGCCAATGCTTCCGAGGCGCTGAATCTGCTCAAGAACGAGCCAGTCGATATCGTGCTGTCTGACTGGAACATGCCCGGCATGTCGGGGCTGGATTTGTTGAAGACCATGCGCGGTGATCCCCAGCTATCGCACCTGCCCTTCGTCATGATCACCGGCGAAGCCGACGACATGCACGCTCGGGATGCCATCGACAACGGCGTCACAAGCCTTCTGATCAAGCCCTACACCCTCAGCCGTCTGGGCACCAGTATTGAAAAAGCATTTGCGTGCCGACCTCGCCGGTATGCCAGCCGTTCGCTGGATGCTCGAAAATGGGTCGAACCTGTCGCCGTTGCTCCACAGGCCGAGATGCCGAGCATGGCCGCGACAGCCACTGAAGATGTCCAGGAGAAGGCTGACCACAACGCGCGCGCCACCATCCTGATCGTGGATGACATATCCGACAACCTGATGCTGCTTGCCAGTCTGTTCAAAGACGAGTATCGGGTTCGCGTGGCACAAAATGGGGAAAAGGCCTTGGCGATATGCCACTCGGAAACACCGCCCGATCTGGTCCTGCTCGACGTCATGATGCCCGGCATGAGTGGATTTGAAGTCATCGCGAAGATGCGCGAGCATCCTGCATCTGAAGGAATTCCAGTGGTCTTTGTCACGGCCATGTCCACTGATGTGGCGCACGCCACAGGCCTGGAACTGGGCGCGGTCGATTACGTGACCAAGCCGCTGGATCCGGTGGCCTTGAAGCTGCGGGTTCGCAATTTCATGCGCTATTTCACCCTGCACAAGCAACTGCAGACGAAATACGATGACATGCTGGAGATGGCCCAGCTGCGTGAGGATGTCGAGCACATCACACACCACGATCTGCGAGGACCCCTGGTCGGCCTCGTGGGCATGCTGCAGTCGCTCATCGAGGAGGGGGCTTCGATGAACCCCCGGCAGATGGAACAGTTGCACGTCGCCGAGAAGGCTGCCATGGATGTGCTGAACACGGTCAACCTGTCTTCGGAACTGATGAGGATTGAAACCGGGAGATTCAAGCTGGATCCCCAGCCCATCAAGATCGGTCTGTTGCTCAGCCGCATCCTGGAAGGGCTGAAAGCGGCTTACAGCTGGAAGCTACTTGCCGTTTCGGTGCACACAGAGAGTTCCGCCAACAACCTGGCCGATCAGGCGCTGGGCGATGTCAACTTGTGCTATTCCATGCTGAACAGCTTGCTTAAAAACGCCTGCGAGGTGGCGCCCGACGGCGGGCAGGTCACGGTCACCCTTCGCAACCGGGATGTTTTGACGATCGCCATCGAGAACACCGGCACCGTGCCGAAAGCGCTGCGCCCACGCTTTTTTGACAAGTTCGCGGCCAGCGGAAAAGCCGATGAACTGGGCCTTGGAGCCTATTCGGCCAAACTGCTGGCCCGAGCCCAGAACGGCGATATCGCCTTGCAGGTTTCCGATGTGCTCAACCGAACCACGGTCACCGTGACATTGCCCAACCATTGAGCCGGTCCCTTTACGAAAGAAGAATGATGGAAAACCCCGTTGCCGCAGCGGACACGTCCGCAGAGAAGCCGACCATTCTGGTGGTGGACGATACCTCTGAGAATCTGTTGCTGATCAGTGATTTGCTCAGAAAGCAGTACAAGGTCAAAGTTGCCAACAATGGCCACCGAGCCTTGAGCATTGCGCGACTCAGTCCCGCGCCGGACTTGATCCTGCTCGACATCATGATGGCGGACATGGACGGTTACGAGGTCTGCCGATTGCTCAAGAGCAACCCGGCAACCCGCTCCATTCCTGTGGTATTTCTCACGGCCCGGCCAGACGATGAGAAAAAAGGCCTGGGGATTGGCGCTGTGGGCTACCTGACCAAGCCCATCAAGTCGTCCCTTTTGATGGAATCCATCAAGACCCATCTGGCTCCCAAGGCCCACGCCTGACTTTCGAGCTGGACAACGGACAAGGGCAGGGCCAGTGGAAGCCGCTGGAGCGTGGCCTGCGGCGCATACCCTCCACTGAGCTGGGGCGGGGGCTGGGGCTGCGGGGATAAGCGGAAGCGGCCACCGCAGTGAACACTTGCTCTTGTGACGCGATGTTGTGCAATGTGACAATGCAAGGATGGTCGTAACTCCACCCTCACGGGCATCCTACTTGCGACTCAAGGTCGTGCTGCTGCTGGCAAGCCTTCTGGTCGTGGTCTGGTCATCCGTGGTTTGGAGCCACTTCAGCAGCGAGAACAGCGAAATCGACGGCATGCAGCGCCAGGGCAATGCATTGGCCTTGCTGTTTGCCGCTGAAGCGAGCAGGACGTTTCAAAGCGTTGACCATGCGCTGAAGGACGTGCGAAACACATGGATCCATCGTCCCACCGCTCTGGAAGACGCCGCTGAGGTTCACCGTCATTTTCTGGAAGATCTGATACTGCAGATGGCCATTGTGGATGCCCAGGGCTATCTGGCCTACAGCAGTCTGGGCCTGCCCAAAGCGCCGCTTTTCCTTGGGGACCATGAGCACATCCGGGTCCACCAAGGCGGGTTGTGGGACAAGCTGTTCGTCAGTCGCCCGGTCCAGGACCCGGCCTCCGGGGTCTGGTCCATCGAGCTGAGCCGGCCGATCTTCGATAACGACCGGTTCGCCGGTGTCATCGTGATATCGATCGATCCCCACTACTTTGTCAATTTCTACACCAAGGCCGATCTGGGGCGCGATGGCGTGGCTGTCATGGTTCGCGACACCGGTGACATCATGGTGCGCTCCGGTGAGCAGGGCAAGTACCTGGGCCAGGCAGTGGAAATTGCTTCTTTACCTTTCTCCCAACCCGGCGCGCCCCCGCAGGGCAGCTACCGTGGTTTGGGCAGACTCGATGGTGTCGAGCGCTTGTTCAGCTATGTCCGGCTGCCTGAGTACAGGTTGATTTTGCTGGTCGGACCGAGCATCGAGGAAAGGCTGGCGCCCGTGCGTCGTCAGCAGCGCCAGCGGCTGATCGCTGCCCTCATGGTCACCTTGGTCACGCTGTTGATGGCGTGGCAGTTGTGGGGCATCCTGACGCGCAAGCGCATCGTGGAACAGGCGCTGCGCGAAAGTCAGATCCGTCTTCAAAGCAGTCATGAGTTGTTGCAGAAACTGTCCCAGCATGTGCCGGGCATGATCTTCCAGTACCAGCTGTTCCCCGATGGTCACGCCACCTATCCCTATGTCAGTGACGGCGTGCACGACATTTATGACGTCACGCCGGAGCAGATGGGCCAGGACGGCCATCCGGCGCGCTCGTTCCTGCTGCCCGAAGATCGCGAGGCGTTGAAAGCGTCCATTGCCGACTCCGCGCGCACCCTGCAACTCTGGCAGCATGAATACCGGGTGCAGCTACCGCAGCGAGGTCTGAGGTGGCTCAGTGGGCGGGCGCAGCCGGAGCGGCTGGACGATGGCAGCACCTTGTGGCATGGCTTCATCTCGGACATCACCGAGATCAAGGCGATTGAAGCCGACCTGAACACGGCCAAGGAGTCGGCGGAGGCGGCCAACCGCAGCAAGGGCGAGTTTCTGGCCAACATGAGCCACGAGATCCGCACGCCGATGAACGCGATCATCGGCATGTCGTACCTTGCCCTGCAGACCGAGCTGAGCGCGCGCCAGCGCAACTACATCGAGAAAGTGCACCGCGCAGGCTCCAGTCTGCTGGGCCTCATCAACGACATCCTGGATTTCTCCAAGATCGAAGCCGGCAAGATGGTCATGGAAGCGGTGGAGTTCCGCCTGGAAGACGTGATGGAGAACCTGGCGGGAATGCTGGGGCTCAAGATGGAGGACAAAGGGCTGGAGCTGCTGTTTGACACGGACCCGCAGCTGCCCACGGCGCTGGTGGGCGACCCCTTGCGGCTCGGGCAGGTCTTGATCAACCTGGCCAACAACGCCGTCAAGTTCACCGAGCGGGGTGAGATCGTCATCGGCGTGCGCACATTGGCCCAGACAGGCGACTCGGTCGAGCTGCACTTTTGGGTGCAGGACACGGGCATCGGCATGACGCCCGAGCAGTGCGCCCGGCTGTTCCAGTCGTTCAGCCAGGCCGACAGCTCGACCACGCGCAAGTACGGCGGCACCGGCCTGGGCCTGGTGATCTCCAAGAACCTGGTCGAGCGCATGAACGGGCGCATCTGGGTGCACAGCACGCCCGGGGACGGCTCCGTGTTTCATTTCAGCGCCCAGTTCGGCCTGCAGCGCGAGCCCATGGCGCGGCGCGTGTTCAGTGCCGAGGAACTGCCGGGCGTGCGGGCGCTGGTGGTAGACGACAACGCCTCGGCGCGCGAGATTCTCTCGACCATGGTGCGCAACCTGGGGCTGCAGGTCGATGTCGCGCAGGACGGCCCACAGGCGCTGGCGCTGGTGGCCCTGGCCGACGAGAAGGGCCAGCCCTACGATCTGGTGCTGATGGACTGGAAGATGCCGGGCATGGACGGCGTGCAGACGGTACAGGCGCTGCAAGCCCTGCAGCAGCGCCAGGGCCTGGGCAGTGTCCCTGCGGTGATCATGGTGACGGCCTACGGGCGGGACGAGGCGCTGACGTGCGCCGAACAATGCGGCGTGGCGCTCGATGCGGTGCTGGCCAAGCCCGCCTCTGTGACCAGGCTGATCGACGCCATCGGGCAGGCGCTGGGCAAAGGTGTCCCCAGGCAACCGGGCGCGGCAGGCGCCGATCAGAAGCCCGACAGCCCGAGTCACATCGGCGCGTTCGCCCAGCTGCGCGGGGCGCGGGTGTTGCTGGTGGAGGACAACGACTTGAACCAGGAACTGGCGCTGGACCTGCTCGCGCAGCACGGGATTGAGGCGGTGCTGGCGGTCAACGGGCAGCAGGCGATCGAGACCCTGGAGCGCGACGGGCGCTTTGACGGGGTGCTCATGGACTGCCAGATGCCGGTGATGGACGGCTACACGGCCACACGCGAGATTCGACGGCGCGCTGCGTTCAAGAACCTGCCCATCATCGCCATGACGGCCAACGCCATGGCCGGGGACCGCCAGAAGGTGCTCGACGCGGGGATGTGGGACCACATTGCCAAGCCGATCAATGTGGCCGAGATGTTCACCACCATGGCCCGCTGGATCAGGCCGGCGGGCGCTCCGAGCGCAGCAGGCGGTGCAAGTGGTGCGAGCAGTTCAGGCGGTGAAAGCGTCGGGCGGGTCCGGCCCGGTGACGCACCAGACCGGCCGGCCGAGCTGCCGGATCTGCCCGGCATTGACACGCAGGCCGGTCTGGCCACGACGATGCACAACGCCAGGCTGTACCGGCGCCTGCTGCTCGCGTTCCGCGACGGCCAAGGCCACTTCGCCCACTTGTTTGACCAGGCCCGGCTCGGTGCCGACCCGAGCGCGCCCGAGCGCTGCGCCCACACGCTCAAGGGCACGGCGGCCACCATCGGCGCGGGGGCCGTGCAGCAGGCCGCCGCTGGCCTGGAAAAGGCGTGCCGCGATGGTGCACCCGCCGCAGAGGTGCAGGCCCGGCTGGAGCACGTGCTGGCCGCGCTGGCGCCGGTTATCGACGGGCTGCGCGAGCTTGACATGGGTACCGTGACCAGCCCGGCGGAACTGGCTGGAGAGGCGAATGTGGGGTCCGATCGGGCTCAGATCCAGGCGTTGGGCCTGCGCCTGCGGGCCTTGCTGCTCGACGACGATGCCCAGGCCCTTGAGCTGTGGGAGGACAACGAGGCGCTGTTCAAGGCGGCTTTCCCGAACCACTGGCAACGGATCGGGGCCAGCTTGAACGGTTTTGACTTCGACATCGCGCTTGAGCGTTTGCAAGAGGTCCTGCAAGCTTAGACCGTGTTCTGAACGTTCAGTGAAACCACTTCGTGACCCGGCGATGTGCACACAGCCCAGTGTCCAGCGGGGGAACTCGCAGAGAAATGTCTTGAGGCCACCGAGCATGTCGTCTGCGGCGTTGATCCACGGGAACCGGTTGGCACCGGCCCCATGTCGTGCCAGAGGGTCCTTGGCCTTCACGCACGTTGGCTCCTGAGGGCGCCATTCAACGCGGGAGGTGCCACTCATCAAGTGCTCTGCGCTTATATTTGGAACCATCAAGGCTTTGGGCCGCTCGATGCCATCTGCCTCCCCGACCGGCGAATGGGGAGGAACGGTCGGGCGATCCACTGCGAGCCGATAGGGGTCGTCTCAGAAAACGGAAAATAAAGCACGCTAAGGCATAGCCGAACCTGCCAAGCTTGCTCCACCCTGTAGTGACGCGATCAGCGGGCAGGAAA
>Ga0208490_100023_pt1 | contig 132108 bp, 116 predicted proteins | sample SubbioAug_CSWold_FD_184818 | JGI IMG/M metagenome (GOLD analysis project Ga0208490, IMG submission 184818) | Serpentinite rock and fluid subsurface biosphere microbial communities from McLaughlin Reserve, California, USA - CR11Aug_CSWold (SPAdes) | ecosystem: Environmental > Terrestrial > Deep...
CCCGCCGCAGGGGCCAGGCTCTGCCGCACAGCCACGGCAAGGCCGTCAAGCTCCATGATCTTCAGGCGGGCCGGCGCCGACGTCGAGGTCATGCCCATGCGCGACCAGTAGGCCATGGCCACCTGTTCCACGAACACGCGCTCCATGGACGCCGACATCACCTCGCTCACCCAGGGCACCAGCGGGCTCAGGTGCCCTTTGGTCGCCTCGTCCGACAGCACCCAGTCCACCAGCGCGGTGGTCTGCTCCATGAAAGCCGACAGGGATACCTTGAAACTCTCGAACTGGTCGTCATCGCTCATTGCCATACCTCCACCGGTTGAAAAAACGGCGGCACGCCTGCGCCCCTGCAGGCTGCCAGGTCCACACCGCCACTGTGGGCCATATCGGCAGCACGGGCGCAAACTGTGGCCCTGCCGGGAAAGCGGACAACCGCAACAGGGATAATCCCGCCATGCGTTTCCTGATCGACTTCTTCCCCATCGCCCTGTTCGTGGCAGCCTACAAGCTGCACGACATCTACACCGCCACCGCGGTTCTCATGGCCGCCACGGTGGTGCAGACCGGCATCATCTACGCCATTGACCGCCGCCTGCAGACCCTGCACAAGGTCACGCTGGTGCTGGTGATCGTGTTTGGCGTGCTCACGCTCGTGCTGCAGGACGAGCGCTTCATCAAGTGGAAGCCCACGGTGCTCTACGCCAGCATGGCCATCGTGCTGGGCGCGGCCCTGTGGATCTGGAAGAAGAATTTCCTGCAACTGCTGCTCGGTAGCCAGCTCAGCCTGCCCACCACCGTGTGGGCGCGGCTGACCCTGATCTGGGTGGCCTATTTCCTGTTCATGGCCGCGCTCAACGGTTACGTGGCGGCCTACTACTCCACCGAGGACTGGGTCAATTTCAAGCTCTGGGGCTATGTGTTCCCGGTGGCGTTCATCATCGGGCAGGGGCTCTACATCGCGCGCTACCTCAAGGAAGACGGCGACGCGCCAGCACCGGGGAGCAAGCCATGAGCGACGCCGCCTTGCCGTCGGGCAGTGTGCCCACCAGCGCGGCCATCGAAGCCCGTCTGCGCGACACCCTCGCGCCGACCGAGCTGCAGGTCATCGACGAAAGCGCCGCGCACGCCGGGCACGCAGGTGCCAACGGACTGGGCTATGGCACCCACTTTCGCGTGCGCATTGGCGGCCCGGCCTTCGCCGGGCGCAGCCGGGTGGCCCAGCACCGCCTTGTGTATGATGCTCTGCGCTCGTTCACCGACGCAGGACTGCACGCGCTGGCCATCGAAATCCTGCCCTGACCGCCAGCCCCTGTGGCCCGACCGGGCCGCGCGGGCGCTGGCTCGGTGGCGCCCCGTTTTGAACCTTGGCCGCCGTGGCGGCTCCCACGCCTTTCATTCTTGAGGAATACCATGAAATTTTCGATGACGGCCCTCACCGCGGCCGCCCTGATCGCGACTGCCCCGTGGGCCGCCGCCCAGAACGTGGCCATCGTGAACGGCAAGGCCGTGCCCAGCGCACGCGTGGAGGTCCTGGCGCAGCAGATTGCCGCCAGCGGTCGCCCGGTGGACGAGGCGGTGCGTGCCCAGCTCAAGGAAGAAGTGGTGCTGCGCGAAATCTTCATGCAGGAAGCGCAGAAACGCGGCATCGCCGCCAGCGAGGAATACAAGACGCAGATGGAACTGGCCCGCCAGACCATCCTGATCCGCGCCCTCTTCGCCGATCACCAGAAGAAAAACCCGGTGACCGACGCCGAGGTCCGGGCCGAGTACGACAAGTTCGCGGCCGCCAACGCCGGCCAGGAATTCCGCGCCCGCCACATCCTGGTGGAGAAGGAAGACGAGGCCAAGGCCATCATCGCCTCTATCAAGAAGGGCGCCAAGTTCGAAGACATCGCCCGCAAGCAGTCGAAAGACCCCGGATCCGGTTCCAACGGCGGCGACCTGGACTGGGCGGCTGCCGGCAGCTACGTGACCGAGTTCTCTGAAGCCATGGTCAAGCTGGGCAAAGGCGAGATGACGCAGGCGCCGGTGAAGAGCCAGTTCGGCTGGCACATCATCCGCGTGGACGATGTGCGCCAGGCGCAGCTGCCCGATTTTGAAGAGATCAAGCCACAGATCGCCCAGCAGATGCAGCAGCAGAAACTGGCCGACTTCCAGAACACCCTACGCGAAAAAGCCAAGGTGCAGTAAGCACCCGTCGGGCGCGGCACACAGGGCGTGTGCCGCGCCCACGGACTGCCTGAAAGCGCGGCCACGGCCGCGCTTTTTGCTGGCCGCGTGGCCACCGGGCTGCTGACAGGGGCCATGCCCCCAAGGGCCACTCAGCCATGGCCGCCCGGCGCTGCGTAGGGATAGGATGAACAGCGATCTGCCTCCACCCTGCCGCCACGCCCGCCCCATGCCACGCCCATCGCCCACGCCGCCTTCTGACCCCACCCGCCCAGGCCTTGACTGGGTCCGCGCCCAGGCCTTCCTGCAGACCGAACGTGACCGCTATACCCACGACAACCCGGGATCGGCTGCGCTGGCCGAACAGGCACGCCAACACCTGCTGTTTGGCGTTCCGCTGCACTGGATGAACGACTGGGGCACGCCCTTCGCCCTGCACGTCGAGCACGCCAGCGGCGCCGTGGTCACCGACGTGGACGGCCACACCCGGGTCGATTTCTGCCTGGGTGACACCGGCGCCATGTTCGGCCATTCCCCCGCCCCCGTGGCTGCCGCCTTGCAACGCCAGGCGACGCGCGGCTTCACCACCATGCTGGCCACGGCCGATGCCGCCGCCGTGGGAGCGGCTCTGAGCGAGCGCTTCGGCCTGCCCTTCTGGCAGTTCGCCATGAGCGCCACCGATGCCAACCGCTACATCGTGCGCTGGATTCGCGCGGCCACCGGACGGCGCAAGCTGCTGGTGTTCAACGGCTGTTACCACGGCACCATCGAAGACGTGTTCGTGGACCTGATCGACGGCCAGCCAGTGCAGCGCGACAGCCTGCTCGGCCAGGTCCACGACCTGCTGGAACACACCGTGGTGGTCGAGTTCAACGACCTGCCCGCCCTGGCGGCCGCGCTGCAAGGCGGCGACGTGGCCTGCGTGCTGGCCGAGCCCGCCCTGACCAACATCGGCATGGTGCTGCCCGACCCCGGCTTCTGGTCGGCGGCGCAGGGGCTGATCCGCCAGCACGGCGCGCTGCTGGTGCTGGACGAAACCCACACCATCAGCACCGGCCCGGGCGGCTACACACGGGCGCACGGCTTGCAGCCCGACGCACTCGTGCTGGGCAAGCCGGTGGGCGGGGGCGTGCCCTGCGCGGTCTACGGCATGAGCGCGGCGCTGGCCGAACGCGCCACCCGCGCCAAGCAGGAGGCGCCACCGGGCCACAGCGGCATCGGTACCACGCTCACGGGCAACATGCTGGCCATGGCCGCCATGCGCGCCGCGCTGGAGGAGGTGATGACGCCCGGGTCCTACGCCCACATGCTCGACCTGGCCAGCCAGCTGGCGCACGGGCTGCGTGGTGTCATCGCACAGCACCGCCTGCCCTGGTGCGTGACGCAGGTGGGCGCCCGCACAGAATTCCAGTTCACGCCCGAGCCACCGCGCAACGGCACACAGGCCGGTGCCCTGCTGGATGCGGAACTGGAGCACCTGATCCACCTCGGCCTGCTCAACCGCGGCGTGATGATCACGCCCTTCCACAACATGATGCTGGTCTGCCCGGCCACCACGGGCGCGCATGTGGACCAGCTGCTCGTCGCGCTGGACGAGGTGCTGGACCTCATGTGCGCATGAGAGCCACGCATGGGCCGGGCCGGCGCAGGCTGGGGATCAGGCCAGATCAGGCCAGCTGCGTGGCCAGCCAGATCAGGCCCAGCAGCACCGGCTGGTGCAGCAGGTAATAGCTCAGGCTCCAGCGACCCAGCAATACCAGCGCCCGCTTGAAGCTCCCCGCCCGGGCGCCGGGCGTGCCCAGCCAGTGCGGGCGGTGGCGCAGCGTCCACTGCCCCGCCGCCATGCCCCACCACATCACGCCCAGCCAGGGCAGCAGCGGCACATAGTCTTCGGTGATGGGCAGGCGGTTCATGAAGCCGATCCAGTTCAGCCAGCGGCCGTTGAGCACCTCCAGCGCCGGCCAGGCCGCCATGGCCGCAGGACCCAGCAGCGGTGCCGCCAGGGCCAGGGCCCCCAGCGGCCAGCGCCAGGCACCCCAGCCGGCCGTGAGCCGCACGACGATGAGCATCACCGCAATGCCGTGCAGCACACCAAAGGTGATGAAGCTGCGCGGGAACATGAGCAGTGAACCGGCCGTCACCAGCAGCGCCGCACCCGCCACCTGCACCCAGCGCCGCCAGAATCGGCCGGCGGACTGGCCCTGCTGCAGCGCCACCGCCTGCGACAGCCCGGCGGTGAACAGGAACAGGCTCACGATGGCGCTGCGTTGCGTGGTCCAGAACGGGTCGCGGTAGAAGTCTTGGGCGATGAGCCCGAAGTGGTTCAGATCAAAGCTGAAGTGGTAGGCCGTCATCCACAGCATGGCGAACGCCCGCAGCAGGTCGATGCGGTCCAGCCGCGGCGGGCGATCAGGTGCGGCCATGTGCCGGCGGCTCACGGCGCAGAACCGGTCTCGGCCTGTCCTGCGCGGGTCAAAGGGCCGGACCGCGGGTGTGCAGCCCCGTCCTCGGAGGTGCTGGCACGGCGGTGGATGTCCAGCAGCAGATCGGCCAGTTCGTGCGGCGCGCTCACCATCGGGTCGTGCCCGGTGGCCAGCTCGAACACATCCCAGCCGGACTCGCTGCGCACGCGCCGGCGCGCCGCGTCGATGGTGGCCAGCGGCGGATCGGTGCAGTCGATGAAGCTGTGGGGCACCGCCCACACCAGCGCCGGGTCGAAGTGCAGGGGCTCCTGGTACAGGCGGAAGGGCTGTGGCGTCTGGCGGCGGTTGACCCAGTCGCGGTCGGCGCCGCTCAGGCCGAACACGCTCGCATCCGGCGGCGGAAAGCTCAGGCCGCCGCTGGCCTGTGCCTCGGCCACGCGTTTGGCCACGGTCTCGGGCGTGTGGGGCGTGCTCCAGCTGCTGCCCGGCGTGGGAATGCCGGCGTCCAGGTACACCAGATGCACCAACCGGCCTGGGTTTGAGCGCTGCAGGCGGTCGGCCACGCAGGTGATGAGGTTGCCGGCGTAGCTGTGCCCCACCAGCACGACGCGCTGCAGCTCTTCGGCCTCGATCAGCCCGAGCACGTCCTGCACATGGGTGTCGATGCCCACTTCAGGGCTCAGCAGGTGCGCGCGCTCGCCCACGCCGGTGAGCGTGACCGCGTGCGTGTCCACCCCCGCGCCGCGCAGCAAGGGCAGCACGCGGCGCCAGCACCAGGCCCCGTGCCAGGAACCGTGCACAAGGACGATGGCGGTATCAGGGGCGTGGGGCGGTGCAGACATGGCGGTTCTCCGGGACAATATCGGGCAGTTTTTTGGCCCGATTTTGCCCGTAGACGCCCATGCTGCCCCACCACATCGAACTGCTCAGCCCCGCCCGCGACGCCGACATCGGCATCGAGGCCATCCACCACGGGGCCGACGCGGTCTACATCGGGGGCCCGTCCTTCGGCGCGCGCACCAGCGCGGACAACTCGGTGAAAGAGATCGGCCGGCTGGCGAAACATGCCCACCGCTTCGGCAGCCGCATCTTCGTGACGATGAACACCATCCTGCGCGACGACGAACTGGAGCCCGCGCGCAAGCTGGCCTGGCAGCTGTATGACGCCGGGGTGGACGCGCTCATCATCCAGGACATGGGCCTGCTGGAGATCGACCTGCCGCCGATCCAGCTGCACGCCAGCACCCAGACCGACATCCGCACGCCCGAGAAAGCGCGCTTTCTGCAGGACGCCGGGCTGAACCAGATCGTGCTGGCGCGCGAACTCACGCTGCAGCAGATTGCCGACATCCGCGCCGCCACCGACCCCGAGCGCTGCACGCTGGAGTTCTTCATCCACGGCGCGCTCTGCGTGGCCTACAGCGGCCAGTGCTTCATCAGCCACGCCCACACCGGCCGCAGCGCCAACCGCGGCGACTGCTCGCAGGCCTGCCGCCTTCCCTACGAAGTGAAAGACAGCCAGGGTCGCATCGTCGCGCACGACAAGCACGTGCTGAGCATGAAAGACAACAACCAGAGCGACAACCTGCGCGCGCTGATCGACGCCGGCGCGCGCAGCTTCAAGATCGAGGGCCGCTACAAGGACATGGCCTATGTGAAGAACATCACCGCACACTACCGCGTGCTGCTCGACCAGATCCTCGAAGACCGGCCGGAACTGGCCCGATCCTCCAGCGGGCGCTGCACCTTCGGCTTCACGCCCGACCCCGACCAGAACTTCAACCGCGAATTCACCGACTACTTCGTGCAGGGCCGCCAGGACGACATCGGCGCCTTCGACACGCCCAAGAACCCCGGGCGGCCCATCGGCTACGTGACCAAGGTCGGCCCCGACTGTGTCGAGCTGGAAACCGACGACGCCGCCACGGTGATCCACAACGGCGACGGCCTGTGCTACCTGGACCTGCAGAAGGAACTCACCGGCCTGCAGATCAACCGGGCCGAGCGCCTGGGCCCGCCCGGCAGCCCGCGCTGGCGCGTGTATCCCAAGGACCCGATCGATACCCTGAAAGACCTGCGCAAGAACACGGTCGTCAACCGCAACCGCGACATGGACTGGGTGCGCACGCTGGAGAGGAAATCGGCCGAGCGCCGCATGGGCATCTGGCTGCGGCTGGACGAAACACCGCAAGGCCTGAGTCTCACCGTCACCGACGAGGACGGCCACAGCGCCACCGCCCACCTGCCCTGCAAACTGGAGGCCGCCAAGGACCCGGCGCAGGCCGACGCCAAGCTTCGAGAAAGCCTGGCCCGTCTGGGCGACACGGTCTTCGAGCCCATCGACGTGGCGCTGAACCTCTCGGGCCCGCGCTTTGTGCCCGCCTCCCTGCTCAACCCGCTGCGCCGCGAGGCCATCGAGGCGCTGGAAGCCGCCCGCGCCGCCGCCTGGACCCGCCTGCCGCGCGCTGTGCCGGTAGAGCCGCCCGCGCCCTACCCGGAAGACACGCTCACCTACCTCGCCAATGTGTTCAATCACAAGGCACGCGATTTCTACGCGAAACACGGCGTGAAGGTGATCGCCGCCGCCTACGAGAGCCAGGAGGAAACCGGCGAGGTGAGCCTCATGATCACCAAGCACTGCGTGCGCTTCTCGCTCAGCCTCTGCCCCAAGCAGGCCAAGGGCGTCACCGGCGTGCAGGGAACCGTCAAGGCCGAGCCCATGCAGCTCATCCACGGCAACGAGAAGCTCACCCTGCGCTTCGACTGCAAGCCCTGCGAGATGCATGTGGTGGGCAAGATGAAGCCGGCGGTGCTCAAGGCAGGCCAGACCAGCCCGTTGACCTTCTACCGCACCCGGCCGGGAACACGCGCCGCGGCCTGAGGTGCTGACTCCGCACAGTTAAGACCTGCTGTCGGGCGAGGACCCTTCGGCGAACGTCGTTACGATTTGTTGCATCACTCTGGACCGTAATTATTCTGTGTCATGATTCTTTGGTCGGGGTCTCTCCCGGTCAAGGACAAACATGCAAGGCTCGGAAGTACCGTCCTCTCCGGAGGATCGGTCGCAACCATCGGGCGAACCGCTGGGCGTCCCGGCCGGCGACGTCCTGACGCCCCAGACCCGCGCGAAGATGAGCGCACTGGTGGTCGACGTGAACGACGAAATCGACCAGCTGCGTCAGAACCTGCAGAAGGTCCTGTCCGATGCGCCCTCGCTTGACCTGCCACAGGCCAACAACCAGGTGCTGGAAAGTCTGGCGAGCAGCCTCAGACAGGCCAACGAGCACCTGGTCATCGCCTCGCTCGACGCCAGCGCCCGCGAAACCAAGACGGCCGAGGCCCACCGCAAGCAGACCCTCTTCCTGTCGATGCTGGCCCATGAACTGCGCAACCCCCTCGCGCCCATCATCATGAGCGTCGAGCTGCTCAAGCGCGTGCCCGACGCCTCGCCCATGCTGCAGCGCCTGCAAGGCATTCTGGCGCGCCAGACGGGCCACCTGAACCGGCTGGTGGACGATCTGATGGACGCCACGCGCATCAACACCGGCCGCTTCCGGGTGCTGAAGTCCCGCGTGCTGCTCTCGCAGCTGCTGTCCCAGGCCATCGAGACCAGCCAGCCCGTGCTGGATGCCCGCCACCAGCTGGTGGACCTGGTGCTGCCGGGCGATGCCGTCTGGTTCGATGGCGACTTCATCCGCCTGTCCCAGCTGCTCTCCAACCTCATCCTCAACGCGTCCAAGTTCTCGCCCGAGGCGACCACGATCCACGTCGGCGCGCGGCTCGTGGACGAGTACCTGGTCATGTCGGTGCGGGATGAGGGCATCGGCATCGCGCCGGAACTGCAGCCCTTCGTGTTCGACCTGTTCGTGCAGGGTCCCGTGGGCGAGCGCCTGCTCGCCAGCGGGCTCGGCATCGGCCTGAGCCTGGTGCGCACCATCGCCCAGCTGCACGGCGGCAGCGTGCATGTGCTGAGCCCCGGGATTGACCGGGGCAGCGAATTTGTCATCACCCTGCCCGTGGTGGCCACGACCCACCACGACGACGAGTCGGACGCCACAGCGGCACACAGCCGGCACCCGCCGCACCGCCCGGCCCCGTCGTTCCAGGCCCGACGGGTGCTGCTGATCGACGACAACGACGACATCAACCACACGCTCGGCGAATTCCTGATGAAGGCCGGGCACGAAGTGGCCTGTGCACACGACGGCCCCGAAGGGCTGCAGCGGGACCGTGCGAACCCTCACGAGGTGATCTGCTGCGACATCGGGCTGCCCGGCATGAGCGGGCTGGAGGTGGCCCGGCAGCTGCGCGCGGGCCACTCGACCGCGCGCCTCGTTGCCATCAGCGCTTACGACCAACCCGAGCACCGCGAACAGGCCTTCCTGGCGGGCTTTGACCACTACCTCGTCAAGCCGGTGGCCCCCCCGGCCCTGCTGGCGCTGCTCGGCCTTCCCGGGAATGAAGCCGCCCGATGAAGCACAACGAACCGAACCCCAAGCCGACGGCGGGCGGCACACCATCCAACGAACCGCCAAACCACCGCGATGTGATCGCCTGCCTGCTCGGCCGCCAGCCAGCGCAGGTGGTCGACGTCGCGGTCGACCTCTGGGAGCGGCTCGCCGCCGGCCTGGTGGTGATCATCGGCACCGAAGGTTTCAACGCGCTCTACGACCGCAGCCTGCACCTGGCGGGCGAGGCCTACCCCTGGCTCACCGGCGAACCACAGGCAGGCGCGCACGCGCGTTTCGCCCGCCTGCGCTCCGGCCTGCTGGGCCGGGACAGCGATGAAGCGGGGAAAGCCACCGTCCTGCTGCTCTCGACCTTCATCCGCGTCCTGGTGACGCTCATCGGTCACCCGCTGACCACCAACATTCTGCGGGCAGCCTGGGGCGACGCCTATGAAGCAGCCGCACAGGAAGTATCCCAATGTCCGAAAAAGTAAGCATTCGCCAGCTCGCGAGCGGCGTTCCCGGCATGGATGATCTGCTGGGCGGCGGCATTCCCGAGTTCTCGTTCAACCTGATCGCGGGCATCCCCGGGAGTGGCAAGACCACGCTGGCCCACCAGATGATGTTCTCGCTGGCCTCACCCGACTGCAAGGCCCTGTTCTTCACCGTGCTGGGCGAGCCGCCCCTGAAGATGCTGCGTTACCAGCAGCAGTTTCCGTTCTTCGACATTGACAAGATCAACCAGTCGATCCGGTACGTGAACCTCGCCGCCGACCTGCTGGACGGCGACTTCGACCAGGTGCTGCAGCGCATCGACCGCGAGGTGCGCGATTTTTCACCCAGCCTGGTCTTCGTGGACTCCTTCCGTTCGGTCGTGCAGACGCCGCAGGGGGCGGCGGCCGGTCCGCACGGGCTGCAGCACTTCATCCAGCAGCTCGGCCTGAAGATGACGAGCTGGCAGGCCACGACCTTCCTGATCGGCGAGTACATGACGCCCGAGGCCGAGTCCAGCCCGATCTTCACCGTGGCCGACGGCATCATCTGGATTTCGCAGGTGGTCCACCGCGATTCCATGGTGCGCAAGATCCAGGTGGTGAAGATGCGCGGCCAGGCACAGAAGCTGGGCCTTCACACCTTCCGCATCGGCGCGGCCGGCATCGAGGTGTTCCCCCGGGTGATCTTCGACACCGAGCCCATGCACATCGTGGGTGACAAGCGCCTGTCGATGGGCTTGCCGGTGCTGGACGACATGATGGGTGGCGGCCTGCCGGTGGCCTACTCCCTGCTCCTCGTCGGGCCGTCCGGCTCGGGCAAGACGCTGCTGGCCACGCAGTTCCTGGCCGAGGGCGTGCGGGTGGGCGAACCCGGGGTGATCGCGGCGTTCGAGAAAAGCCCGAACCAACTGCTCAGCCACCAGCTCAACCAGCTCATCACGCGCGGCGAGGTCGGCCTGATCGACACCCGTGCGCTGGACCTGTCGATCGACGAGATCCTGCACGACCTCATGGCCATGATCCAGCGCACCGGCGCGAAACGGGTGGTGATCGATTCGCTCTCGGGCTTCGAGGTCGCCCTGTCCTCGGTCTTCCGCGAGAACTTCCGGGAAGCGCTCTACCGGCTGGTGGCGGTGCTCACCGGCATGGGCGTCACCGTGCTGATGACAGCCGAACTGGAAGACCGCTACGACGACCTGCGCTTCAGCTCCTATGGCAACGCCTTCCTGGCCGATGCCATCGTCATGCAGCGCTACGTGGAACTGAAGGGCCAGTTCCGCCGGGCGATTTCAGTGGTGAAGATCAGGGCCAGCGCGCACAGCAAGGACATCCGCTTCTACGACATTGAGCAGGGGCGCATCCAGATCGAGGAATCACCGGTGCCCTACGGCAACCTGCTGTCCGGACATCCCGTCGACGGAACCGACGACGCGTCCTGAACGGACACACAGGCCGCCGATCCGCGCCCGGGCGTGTCGGCCTGCCTGACAGGCGAGCGCCGGGCTTGGACGAATCCACTGGAAAATCAAGCACTTGCGACCACGGCATGAGACCTGCTTGAGTCCCTGTTTCATGCCAGACGAAACAGGAAACAGCATGCGCCAATGGGTCAGGTCAATGGTTGCCACCGTGTGTGGCGCTGTCGTGTCGTTGGGAGCCTGGGCGGCGCCAAGCCACCTCTACCAGTTCAGCACACTCGAAACACGCTGTGTGGGGCTGCAGGGCATTGAGGACTGTGCGCTCACCTACAACCCCCGGCTCCAGCTCGACGGCATGTCGTATCGCCTCACCCAGGCCGGACAGGCCGCTGGTGGCGGAGCGGTCGACATCACCATCAACCGTCCGTATGCGGACGATGGGTTCGAGGTGCGCGGCCTGGCCGCGCTGAACCTGCTGTCGAGTGGACTTGTCACGCCCATCGGCCTGACACCGGGGAGTGCAACCGACTGGAGAAGCTGGGGTCCGTTCAGCCTGCACGGGAATTTTGGCAGCGGGCCTCAGCCGAGCGCCTCGTTCTACCTGTTTGACGGCAGCGACGAGGTCGCGGTCGGCGACGAATGGATCCACTTCGTGCTGAACATGGGTCAGCACGGCATCGATGACCTGGACAGAAGTCTGCTCCTGGCGGCCAGCGATCCCTTCACGGTGGCGGGCCTCGTCATCGGCGATGCCAACCACCCGACCTTTTTCTCTTTCACCGGTCAGTGGCACTTCGCCGGGATGGTGTCGGAACCGGGCAGCGGCGCGCTGGTGGCGCTGGCGCTGCTCTCGCTGGGCCTGACGACCCCGCAGCGCCGCCGCCGGCGCTCAACCGGTGTGCCGGGCAGCGCTCAGATGTAGGCGTTCACCGGCTTCACGTGCCGCATGTGCAAGGACAGGCCGAGTGCGGCCATGTGGTTGCTGTTGCGGCTGAGGATGGTTTCCGACAGGGGCAGGAACTCGGCTTCCTCGTAGGCGGCGTGGGCCGTGTACTCGCTCACCAGGCGCTGCACAGCGGCCACGTCCAGGTCGGTGCTCTGGCCTTTGGCGACGCGCTTGAGGCCACTCTCCAGGCTCTTCCACAGCGCCTCAACCATGCGGTGCTCCTGTGTGAGCCGCTTGGTCATGGCCTTCACGCGCTCCAGTTCCTCACCGGGCTGGGCGCTGGCGATCACGGCCGGGAAGAGTTCGCGCTCTTCTTCCAGGTGGTGCTCGAAGATGGCTTCGCGGAAGAATTCCAGTGACTGTTCGGCGATCTGTCGGGCACGGGCCGCCGGCTCCAGCAGCGCGGGCAGCTCGTCCAGTGCGTTCAGGCGTTTGATGATGCCGCTGTGACACTGCGTGAAATTGGTGAGGGGCGCGTCGCTGTCGGGCGTGGCGGTGGCGCGGGATGCGGTGGCGGCGGTCATGTGGGCTCCTGTTTGTGGGGTCTTCCGTGAGCGCGCCATGCATTCATCAGCACACTCATGATCGGTGCCGCCAGTCTAGGGACTGCCGCCGCTCGGGCCTTGACGCAGGTCAAGCGTGCCTGTATTGCCGCCCATCCCACCGGTCCGCCGCATCGGGCGAGCGGCCCCGCTCGCCGCCCTCAGTGCGCGGCCGGCGTGCCCTGCCCGCGCAGGCGCTGGAAACCGGTGAACAGCAGCACGGCCAGACCACCCGCCACCAGGCCGGTGGCAGCCCCCGCCAGGTTGGACACGAGCACGCCCAGCCAGCCCTGGTTGACCACGACGCCCTCCACCGCATGGCCCAGCGCCGGGATGCCGTGCAGCAGGATGCCACCGCCCACCAGGAACATGGCGGCCGTGCCCACGACCGACAGCGTCTTCATGAGCCAGGGCGCCGCGCTGAGGATGCCACGCCCCAGCGACCGCTTCCACGCGGCCGCCTGCCGGCTCAGGTGCAGGCCGGCGTCGTCCAGCTTCACGATGCCGGCCACGAGGCCGTAGACGCCCACCGTCATGATGAGCGAGATGCCCACCAGCACCGACAGCTGGCGCGCGAACGAGGCCGCCGCCACGGTGCCCAGGGTGATGACGATGATCTCGGCGGAGAGAATGAAGTCGGTGCGCACGGCGCCCTTGATCTTCTCCTTCTCGAAGGCCACGAGGTCGACGGACTCGTCCCCCACGGCCTTCACCAGTTCGGCCTGGCGCGCCAGCTCATCGGACTGGCGGTGCAAAAAGGCGTGCAGCAGCTTCTCGGCGCCCTCGAAGCACAGGAACAGGCCGCCCAGCATGAGCAGCGGCGTGATGGCCCAGGGCGCGATGGCGCTGATGCCGAGCGCCGCCGGCACCAGAATGGCCTTGTTCAGCAGCGAGCCCTTGGCCACGGCCCACACCACGGGCAGTTCGCGGTCGGCTTTCACACCGGTGACCTGCTGCGCATTGAGCGCGAGGTCATCGCCCAGCACACCGGCCGTCTTCTTGGCCGCCAGCTGCGTCATGGCGGCCACGTCATCGGCAGCGGCCATGCCCTGGCGGGCAGCGACCTTGGTCATCACCGCCACGTCGTCGAGGACGGTGGCAATGTCGTCGAGCAGCATCAAAAGACTGGTGGCCATGGCGGTTCAGTGGGTGAGAAGTGAAATCAATTCGGACCATCGGGGCCGGTTTCCTGTCCAGGTGGCGCAGGCATGGGCGGCCCGCTCTCCCCCCCTCACCACGCCCTGCCACACAAGCGCCCCGCCGCGGGCCCGTTCCTCGACGGTTCGCCCGAGCGGTGGGTGGCATGGCTGGCTCAGCCGACGAACCGGCGGGCGTTGCGCCAGATGCGCATCCACGGGCTGTGCGCGCTCTTGTCACCGCTGGTCCAGCTCATCTGGATGTTGCGGAACACGCGCTCGGGGTGCGGCATCATGGCCGTGAAACGGCCGTCGGCCGTGGTCACCGCGGTCAGGCCACCCGGGCTGCCGTTCGGGTTGAACGGGTACTGCTCGGTGGCCGCACCGAAGTTGTCCACGAAGCGCATGGCGCCGATGGCCTGGGCCGGGTTGCCGCGGTGCTTGAAGTTGGCGTAGCCCTCGCCGTGCGCCACCGCGATCGGCAGGCGGCTGCCGGCCATGCCCTGCAGGAACAGGCTCGGCGAATCCAGCACTTCCACCATCGACAGGCGGGCCTCGAAGCGCTCGCTCTGGTTGGTGGTGAAGCGCGGCCAGGCCTCGGCACCGGGAATGATGTCGGCCAGCTCGGCGAACATCTGGCAGCCGTTGCACACGCCCAGGCCAAAGGTGTCGGCGCGGCCGAAGAAGCCCTGGAACTGCTCGGACAACACGGGGTTGAAGGTGATGGAGCGCGCCCAGCCGATGCCGGCGCCCAGCGTGTCGCCATAGCTGAAACCGCCGCAGGCGACCACACCCTGGAAGTCGGCCAGTTGCGCCCGGCCGCTCTGCAGGTCGGTCATGTGCACGTCGAAGGCCTCGAAGCCGGCCTGCGTGAAGGCATAGGCCATCTCCACATGCGAGTTCACGCCCTGCTCGCGCAGGATGGCGACCTTGGGGCGGGAGAGCAGGATACCCGCTGAACGTGGACTTGAAACCTCTGATTGCCCGGCACCCGAAAGCTCCGTTCGCCCTGGGCTTGTCGAAGGGCTCGCGAGGGCTTCGACAGGCTCAGCCCGAACGGAAGTGGGCTCAGCCGGAACGGAGATGGGCGCAGCCGGAACGGAAGTGGGATCAACCGGAACGGAAGTGGGCTCAGCCGGCATGGTTGTCGGGTCAAACGTCAGGTGCACATGCAAACCCGGATCAGCGGGCAGGCCGGCGGCCGCGTGTTCGCTGTCCGCACACGCCGGGTTGTCGCGCTGCTGGTTGATGCGCCAGCTCACGCTGTCCCAGACCTGGTGCAGGTCGAACAAAGTGGCGCTGAACACCGCCTTGGTGTCGCGCCACACTTGCAGCTGGCCCTTGCCGGCGTCCATGGCCGAGCTGTTCGGGCGCGTCTTGCCCACGAAGTGGCTGTGCTTGGACAGGCCGTGCTCGCGCAGGGTCTGCATGACGGCATTGCGGTCTTCGGTTCGCACCTGCAGCAACACACCCAGCTCTTCGCTGAACAGGGCCTTGAGGGTGAGTTCCTCGCGGCGGGCGCTGACCTGGCCGGCCCAGTTCTTGGCGTCGCCCACTTCGGCGCGGCTGTCCGAGATACCGTCGCCTTCCGTGACGAGCAGGTCCACGTTCAGCGCCACGCCCACATGGCCGGCAAAGGCCATCTCGGCGGCGGCGGCCAGCAGACCGCCGTCGCTGCGGTCGTGGTAGGCCAGCAGCTTGCCCTCGGCGCGCAGCGCGTTCACGGCGTTCACCAGCCGCACCAGGTCTTGCGCATCGTCCAGATCGGGCACGGCGCCGCCGGGCTGGCCCAGCACCTGTGACAGGATGCTGCCACCCATGCGGTGCTGACCACGGCCCAGGTCCACCAGCACGAGGGTGGTGTCTTCCAGCGTGGCATCCAGCTGCGGCGTGAGCGTCGGGCGCACATCAGCCAGGGTGGCAAACGCGGTGACGATCAGGCTCACGGGCGAGGTGACCTTGTGGGTGCCGGCGTCATCCTTCCACTGCGTGCGCATGGACAGGCTGTCCTTGCCCACCGGAATGGAGATGCCCAGCGCCGGGCACAGCTCCATGCCCACGGCTTTCACGGTGTCGAACAGCGCGGCGTCTTCACCCGGTTCGCCGCAGGCGGCCATCCAGTTGGCAGAGAGCTTCACGCGCGGCAAGTCGATGGGCGCGGCCAGCAGGTTGGTGATGGCCTCGGCCACCGCCATGCGGCCGGAGGCTGCAGCATCGAGCGAGGCCAGCGGCGTGCGCTCGCCCATGGCCATGGCTTCGCCGGCGAAGCCCTGGAAGTCGGCCAGGGTGACGGCGCAGTCGGCCACCGGCACCTGCCAGGGGCCGACCATCTGGTCGCGGTGGCTCAGCCCCCCCACCGTGCGGTCACCGATGGTGATGAGGAAACGCTTGGAGGCCACCGTGGGGTGGCTCAGCACGTCGATCACGGCCTTCTGCAGGTCCACGCCGGTGAGGTCCATCGGCTGGGCGGCACGCGCCACGGTCTTCACGTCGCGGTGCATCTTGGGCGGCTTGCCCAGCAGCACGTTCATCGGCATGTTGACGGGGTGTCCTGCAGCCTCCAGGTCAGATCCCGTTCGGGCGGAGCCCCCCTCGGTTGCGGGTGAGTCCCCCTCCGTTTGGGCTGAGCCCCCCTCCGTTTGGGCTGAGCCTGTCGAAGCCCTCGCGAGCCCTTCGACAGGCTCAGGGCGACCGGATACCTGGGCGCCAGTGCCCAAATCCACGTCCCCCACCACCAGCTGCCGCTCTTCGGTCGCCACGCCCACCACCGCAAACGGGCAGCGTTCGCGCTCGCAGAAGGCCTGGAACTGCGCCAGCGACTCGGGCGCGATGGCCAGCACGTAGCGCTCCTGGCTTTCGTTGCACCAGATTTCCTTGGGCGCCAGGCCGCTTTCTTCCAGCGGCACGGCGCGCAGGTCAAATCGCGCACCGCGGCCCGCGTCGTTGGTCAACTCGGGAAACGCGTTGGACAAACCGCCCGCGCCCACGTCGTGGATGGCCAGGATGGGGTTGTTCTCACCCTGCTGCCAGCAGTGGTTGATGACCTCCTGCGCCCGGCGCTCGATTTCGGGGTTGCCGCGCTGCACGCTGTCGAAGTCGAGCGAGGCGGCGTTGGTCCCCGTGGCCATGGAACTGGCCGCGCTGCCGCCCATGCCGATCTTCATGCCCGGGCCGCCGAGCTGGATCAGCAGGGAACCGGCGGGGAACTCGATCTTCTTCGTCTGCCCGGCGTCGATCACGCCCAGGCCGCCGGCGATCATGATGGGCTTGTGGTAGCCGCGCTGCACGCCGTCCACGGCCTGCTCGTATTCGCGGAAGTAGCCCAGCAGGTTGGGCCGGCCGAACTCGTTGTTGAACGCGGCGCCGCCCAGCGGCCCCTCGGTCATGATCTGCAGCGGGCTGGCGATGTGCTCGGGCTTGCCGCCCGGCTGGTCGCTCAAGCCGCCCCACAGGCGCGACACGGTGAAGCCGGTCAGGCCGGCCTTGGGCTTGGAGCCGCGGCCGGTGGCGCCTTCGTCGCGGATCTCGCCGCCCGCGCCGGTGGAGGCACCGGGGAACGGCGAAATGGCGGTCGGGTGGTTGTGCGTTTCCACCTTCATCAGGATGTGGTGCGTGGCCGGCTCGGCCGCGTAGGCCGGCGAGGCATGGCCGCCGGCGCGCGCCACGAAGCGCTCCACCGCGCTGCCTTCCATGATGGAGGCGTTGTCCGAGTAGGCCACCACCGTGTGCTGCGGCGCCGTCTGGTGGGTGTGGCGGATCATGCCGAACAGGCTCTTGTCCTGCGCCACGCCGTCGATGGTGAACTGCGCGTTGAAGATCTTGTGGCGGCAGTGCTCGCTGTTGGCCTGCGCAAACATCATCAGCTCGACGTCGGTCGGGTTGCGCTGCAGTCCGGTGAAGGCGTTCACCAGGTAGTCGATCTCGTCTTCCGCCAGCGCCAGGCCCCAGCTGGTGTTGGCCTCGACCAGGGCCGCGCGGCCACCGCCGAGCACGTCCACCTGCGCCATGGGCGCGGCCTGCAGCTCGGTGAACAGCGCGCGGGCCTGCTCGCGGTCGGTGGACACGTTTTCCGTCATGCGGTCGTGCAGCAGATCGGCCACGGCGCGCAGCTGCGCCTCGTTCAGGCTGGCCTTGCCCAGCAAGCCGCTCTTGAGCTGCAGGCGGTACTCCACCAGCCGCTCGACCCGGTGCAGGGCCAGGCCACAGTTGTGCGCGATGTCGGTGGCCTTGGACGCCCACGGTGACACCGTGCCCAGCCGGGGCATCACCAGCAGCGCGGGCGCGCCCTCTTTCGTCAACGACAGGTGCGCTGGCGTGCAGGGCTCCCCGTAGCTGAGCAGCTGACCGATGCGCTCCAGCAGGGCCGCGTCGGGCGCGGCGTCAAACGACGCCAGGTGCACGAAGCGGGCCGAGAGGCCGGTGATCTTGTCGGAGATGCCCGCGAGACGGGGCAGGATTTGCTGGACTTTGAAGTCGCTGATGGCATTGCCGCCATCGAAGAAGCGCAGGTGCAGGGACACGGTGGGAGCCTGGGGTGCGTTGACCCAGAGGATGGGTGAAAACCCGCGATTTTACCGGCCTTGCCCTGCACGCCGGGCCGGCGCGTGAGCCGATGGGATAATCCGCGCCCATGAGCATCACCTACAAAGACGAGGCCGGCATCGCGGGCATGCGCACCGCCTGCCGGCTGGCATCCGAAGTGCTGGACTACCTCACGCCGCTGATCCAGCCCGGCGTGACCACGCTGGAAATCGACCGGCTCGCCGCCGAGTTCATGAAGCAGCAGGGCACGGTCTCGGCCACCATCGGCTACCAGCCCAGCGGCTACCCGCCCTACCCCGGCCACCTGTGCACCAGCATCAACCAGGTGGTGTGCCACGGCATCCCGAACGAGAAGCCGCTGAAGAAAGGCGACATCCTCAACGTGGACGTCACCGTCATCAAGGACGGCTGGTTCGGCGACAACAGCCGCATGTTCCTGATCGGTGGCGAGTCGGCCTGCACGGTGCAGGCACGCCGGCTCTGCCAGGTCACCTTCGAGGCCATGTGGAAAGGCATCGAGATGGTCAAACCCGGCCGGCGTCTGGGCGACATCGGCCACGCCATCCAGACCTATGCCGAAAGCAACGGCTACACGGTGGTGCGCGAGTTCTGCGGCCACGGCATCGGCCAGAAGTTCCACGAAGACCCGCAGGTGCTGCACTATGGCCGCCCCGGCACGCTGGAAGAGCTCAAACCCGGCATGATCTTCACCATCGAACCCATGATCAACGCCGGCAAGCGCGACATCAAGGAAATGGGCGACGGCTGGACCATCGTCACCAGGGACCGCTCGCTCTCGGCCCAGTGGGAACACACCGTGCTGGTCACGCCCACCGGCTACGAGGTGCTCACGCTCTCGGCCGGCAGCCCCGCCACGCCCGCCTTCGTCACGCAGGCGGCCGCCACCGTTTGAACCCGGACCCGCGCCACTTCCAGGAGACGCCATGAGCGCACCCCAGGGCGATATCGGGGCGCTCAGGCTCCAGTACCGCAACGACAAGAACGCCCTGCTGGACCAGCTGGGCGCCCAGGGCGCATCGGCCCGCGGTGTGCGCAGCGCCCTGCAGCGCCTGGCACGGCTGACCGACCAGACCCTGCGCGAACTCTGGACGCGCTCCGGCTTCGGTCCCGGGTTTTCTCTGGTGGCCGTGGGCGGCTATGGCCGCGGCGAGCTGTTCCCCTATTCCGACGTGGACGTGCTGGTGCTGCTGCCCGATGGCACCCGGCCCGACGAAGACGACGCCCTGAAGACCCGGCTGGAAGGCTTCATCGGCGCCTGCTGGGACGTGGGCCTGGAAATCGGCTCCAGCGTGCGCACCACCGCCGACTGCGTGGAAGAAGCCGTCAAGGACGTGACGGTGCAGACCTCGCTGCTGGAGTGCCGGCTGCTGTGTGGCAGCAAGACGCCGTTTCGCTCGCTGGTCTCGCAACTGGCCGAGGCGATGGACCCTAAAGCCTTCTTCGTGGCCAAGACGCTGGAAATGCGCCAGCGCCACCACAAGTTCGAGAACACGCCCTATTCGCTCGAACCCAACTGCAAAGAATCCCCCGGCGGCCTGCGCGACCTGCAGATGATCCTGTGGGTGGCCAAGGCCGCCGGGCTGGGCCGCAGCTGGGACGAGCTGGCCCGCAAAGGTCTGGCCACACCGCTGGAAGCCCGGCAGATCAAGGCCAACGAGGCCCTGCTCAGCCTGATCCGCGCACGGCTGCATGTGCTGGCGAAACGGCGCGAAGACCGCCTGGTATTCGACCTGCAGACCGCCGTGGCCGAGTCGTTCGGCTTCAAGGCCCAGGCACCCACGCCTGCCAGCGAGGGTGCCCCGCCGGTGGCGCGCGGCACCCGCCGCGCCAGCGAAGCGCTGATGAAGCGCTACTACTGGGCCGCCAAGGCGGTGACGCAGCTCAACCAGATCCTGCTGCTCAACATCGAAGAGCGCCTGGGCAGCGACGAGCCCGGCGTGGACCGCCGCCGCCCGCTGAACGAACGCTTCTTTGACAAGAGCGGCATGCTCGACGTGGCGCACGACAACCTGTACGTGCAGCAGCCCCACGCAATCCTGGAAACCTTCCTGATCTACCAGACCACAGTGGGCATCAAGGGCCTGTCGGCCCGCACCCTGCGGGCGCTCTACAACGCCCGCCCGGTGATGAACGCGCGCTTCCGCGCCGACCCGGTCAACCGCGCCACCTTCATGCGCATCCTGCAGCAGCCCGACGGCATCACGCACGCCATGCGGCTGATGAACCAGACCTCGGTGCTGGGGCGCTACCTCTGGGTGTTCCGCCACATCGTGGGGCAGATGCAGCACGACCTGTTCCACGTCTACACGGTGGACCAGCACATCCTGATGGTGCTGCGCAACGTGCGCCGCTTCTTCATTGCCGAGCACTCGCACGAATACCCGTTCTGCTCGCAGCTGGCGGCCGGCTGGGACAAGCCCTGGATCTTCTACATCGCAGCCCTGTTCCACGACATCGCCAAAGGCCGCGGCGGCGACCATTCGGAACTCGGTGCGCACGACGTGCGCACCTTCTGCCGCCAGCACGGCATTGCCAGCGAAGACACGAAGCTGATCGAATTCCTGGTGGCCGAGCACCTCACCATGAGCCGCATGGCCCAGAAGGAAGACCTGAGCGACCCGGACGTGATCGCCGCCTTTGCCCAGCGCGTTGGCAACGAACGCTACCTGACCGCGCTCTACCTGCTCACCGTGGCCGACATCCGCGGCACCAGCCCCAAGGTGTGGAACGCCTGGAAGGGCAAGCTGCTGGAAGACCTGTACCGCTACACCCTGCGCGCCCTCGGCGGTCGGGCGCCCGACCCCGGTGCCGTCATCGAGGGGCGCAAACGCGAAGCCCTCGCGCTTCTGGCGCTGCATGCCCTGCCCCACCTGGCGCACAAGGCGCTGTGGGACACCCTGGACGTGAGCTACTTCATGCGCCACCAGGCCGACGAAATTGCGTGGCACACCCGCGTGCTGACTCGCCAGATCAAGCTCAACGCCGCGGAAACCCCCGCCCAGCAGGCCACCCGCCAGGCCCGCGCGGCAGCCAGCCGACCGGCCACGGCCGCCGGTGAAACCGACGAGCCGGCGCCCGAGCCCTGCATCGTGCGGGCGCGCCTGTCGCCCGAAGGCGAAGGCCTGCAGGTGCTGGTGTACGCCCCCGACCAGCACGACCTGTTCGCCCGCATCTGCGGCTACTTCGACAGCTCGGGCTTCAGCATCCTGGACGCGCGCGTGCACACCACCCAGACCGGCCACGCGCTCGACACCTTCCAGGTGGTGGCGCCCACCCTGTCGGAGCACTACCGCGAACTCACCGCCATGGTGGAAAACAAGCTGGCGCGCACCATTGACGAACGCGGCCCGCTGCCGCCACCTACGCGCGGGCGCCTGTCTCGGCGGGTCAAGAACTTCCCGGTGACGCCGCGGGTGGACCTGCGGCCCGACGAGAAGGCGCAGCGCTGGCTGCTCTCGGTATCGGCCAGCGACCGCGCCGGCCTGCTCTACTGCATCGCCCGGGTGCTCGCGGAGCACGACATCAGCGTGCAGCTGGCGAAGATCACCACGCTCGGCGAGCGCGTGGAAGACACCTTCCTCATCAGCGGCCCCCAACTGCAGATGAACCGGCGCCAGATCCAGATCGAGACCCAGCTGCTGGAAACCCTGCAGCAGTGAGCCGGTGCGGGCGTTCCTGGCGGCTCAGTCGTCCTGGGCCGCATCCAGGCCAGGAAACAGCACCTCGGTGAAGCCGAAACGGCTGAAATCACGCACCCGCATCGGGTACAGCGTGCCCCACAGGTGGTCGCACTCGTGCTGCACCACGCGGGCGTGGAATCCCTCCGCCTCGCGGTCGATGGCGTTGCCGCGTTCGTCAAAGCCCTGGTAGCGGATGCGCTTCCAGCGTGGCACCACACCCCGCAAGCCGGGCACCGACAGACAGCCTTCCCAGCCCTCTTCTTCCTCGTCGCCCAGCGGCGTGATGACCGGGTTCACCAGCACCGTGCTCGGCACCACCGGCGCGTCCGGGTAACGCGGGTTGGGCGCGTCGCTGCCGAAGATGACCACCTGCAGGTCCACGCCGATCTGCGGCGCCGCCAGACCGGCACCATTCGCCGCGTGCATGGTGTCGAGCAGATCGGCCACCAGGGTGTGCAGCTCGGGTGTGTCAAAAACGGGGACGGGCTGGGCGGTGCGCAGCAGGCGGGGGTCGCCCATTTTGAGGATGGTGTGAACGGTCATGAAGAGTCTGCGAGGCAAAAGGGTCCGGGTGAACGAGGAATACCCCATAGGGTGAATGGCCGGAGCGGGCTACAGTGTGGCGTATCAAGGTTACCTTCCGCCCACCCACCCCGCTTGCACCAGGAGGATTCCATGTTCGCACCAACACCGTCCACCGACCACGCCACCGCTCTGCACCACTCAAAGACGCTGCGCCTGGCCACTGCTGCCCTGACGCTGGCTGGCGCCACCCTGATGGCCGCAAGCCCGGCCCGCGCCCAAGGCGCCGACATCTTCAAAGACGCCGACCTGGCCCTGGGACAGAAGCTGATCGCCGAGCACCAATGCACGCAATGCCACATCAGCAAAGTCGGCGGCGACGGCAGTGCCATGTACAAACCCATGGGCAAGATCAACACCGCCGGCCTGCTGCGGGGCATGGTCGAGATGTGCAACACCACCATGAACCTCGGTTTGTTTCCCGAAGAGGTGACGGCCGTGGCAGCGGTGCTGAACCGGGACCATTACAAGTTCAAGTGAGGAATAAAGGCGCATCCAGCGCGGCCGCGGTGCGATGTCCCTATGTGTTGTTCAGCAGCGCCAACATCCCCGCCTCATCCATCACCGGTACCCCCAGCGCCTGCGCCTTGTCCAGCTTGCTGCCCGCCTCCGCCCCTGCCACCACATAACTCGTCTTCTTGCTCACCGAGCCGGCCACCTTGGCGCCGGCGGCTTCCAGCAGGTCTTTGGCCTGGTCGCGTGAGAGCGTGGGGAAGGTGCCGGTGAGCACGAAGGTCTGACCGGCCAGGGGCTGGGGGACCTGTTCTGCCGGCTCGCTCTCTTCCCAGCTGAGGCCGCAGGCGCGCAGTTGCTCCACCACTTCGCGGTTGTGTGGCTGGTCGAAGAAGGTGCGGATGCTGTGGGCGACCACCGGGCCGACAGCGTTGACGGCCAGCAGCTGCTCTTCGGTGGCGTCCATGATGCGGTCGAGCTGGCCGAAGTGGCGGGCCAGGTCTTTGGCCGTGGCCTCGCCCACATGGCGGATGCCCAGACCGAACAGAAAGCGCGGCAGTGTGGTGCGCTTGGATTTTTCCAGCGCGGCCACGATGTTCTGGGCCGATTTGTCGGCCATGCGGTCCAGAGCGGCCAGGGCCGTGAAGCCCAGGCGGTAGAGGTCGGGCAGGGTCTTCACCACGCCGCTGTCCACCAGCTGCTCCACCAGCTTGTCGCCCAGGCCCTCGATTTCCACTGCGCGGCGCTGCGCAAAGTGCAGCATGGCCTGCTTGCGCTGGGCAGCGCAGAACAGCCCGCCGGAGCAGCGGTGGTCCACCTCGCCAGGTTCGCGCTCGGCTTCGCTGCCGCACACCGGGCAGTGGGTGGGCATGGTGAAGGGCACGCCGCGGGTGGTGGGTGCATCGGAACCGCCGTTCAGCGAGACGGGCACTACGCTGACGATCTCGGGAATCACGTCGCCGGCGCGGCGCACCACCACGGTGTCGCCCACGCGCACGTCCTTGCGGCGGGCTTCGTCTTCGTTGTGCAGCGTGGCGTTGGTCACCGTGACACCGCCCACGAACACGGGGGCGAGCTTGGCCACCGGGGTGAGCTTGCCGGTGCGGCCCACCTGCACATCGATGGCGAGCACGGTGGTCATCTGCTCCTGCGCCGGGTACTTGTGCGCCACGGCCCAGCGCGGCTCGCGCGTGACGAAGCCCAGCCTGCGTTGCAGCGCCAGCGAGTTGACCTTGTAGACCACGCCGTCGATGTCGTAGGGCAGCTGGTCGCGGCTGGCGCCGATGCGCTGGTGGAAGGCCACCAGTTCGTCGGCGCCGCGGGCCAGCGCGGTCTGATCGGCCACCGGGAAGCCCCAGGCCTTGAGCTGCATGAGCAGGGCGTGGTGCGTGTCGAAGCTGGGGCCGCCCTGCTCTGCCGGCGTCAATTCGCCCACGCCGTAAGCGAAAAAGCTCAAGGGGCGCCGAGCAGCGATGGCCGGGTCGAGCTGGCGCACGGCACCGGCCGCGGCGTTGCGGGGGTTCACAAAGGTTTTTTCACCCTTGGCCCCGGCGGCGATGCGCTCGCGCTGGCGCTCGTTCAAGGCCTCGAAATCGTCACGGCGCATGTAGACCTCGCCGCGCACTTCCAGCACGGGCGGAGCACCAGCAGGCAACCTGAGCGGAATCTGGCGCAGCGTGCGCATGTTCTGCGTCACGTCTTCGCCCACCTCACCATCGCCGCGCGTGGCGGCCTGCACCAGCACGCCATGTTCATAACGCAGGTTCATCGCGAGGCCGTCAAACTTCAGCTCGGCCACGTATTCCACCGGCGGATCGTCCTCGGCCAGGCCCAGCGCGCGCCGCACCCGGGCGTCGAAGTTTCGCGCGCCGGTGGCTTCGGTGTCGGTCTCGGTGTTGATCGACAGCATGGGCACCGCGTGGCGCACCGGCTTGAAGCCGTCCAGCACCGAACCGCCCACCCGTTGCGTGGGCGAATCGGGCGTGCGCAACTCGGGCATGGCCGCCTCGATGGCCTGCAACTCCTGGAACAGCCGATCGTATTCCGCATCGGGAATTTCGGGCGCGTCCAGGGTGTAGTAGCGGTGCGCGTGGTGGTGCAAGGTGGCGCGCAGCTCGGCCGCGCGCTCGGCCGGTGTGGGCTGCGGGGAGAAAAGGTCAGGGGTGGTCATGATCAAAGCACCTGCAACGGAGCAGGCGTGAAAGAAAGTGCAAGCCAGGATGCCGAGGCACCGACCCCGGGGGTCCCGGGCGGGTCACAGGCCAGGCCGACGGCATCGCCTCTGCGGGGGGCGCATCGTCGGTGCAGCGCAAAGCGGTGTTTAACCCATCGACGACGTGATCGGCCCTGTCATCGGCGAAGGGTCAACTGAACAGCCGGCGCGCCTGCGGCGAGCCGGCCGACAGATCGCGCGAATCGAGCGCGTCGTACAGGCTTTCCAGGTCGGCGCCGATCTGGTCCATGACCTCGGCCGAGAGTGGCTGCCCGGCGTCGTCGGTGACCACGCCCTCCATGGCCTCGGCGAGGGCGGCAGCCGCCTGGCGCATGCGAACAAATGCCTGCTCGTCCCGCGGCACATGGGTGACTTCCAAAGAAAGCGCGATGTCGCGCAGCGCGCTCTGCTCGGGGTCTTCGGCCATGGCGGCCTGGGGATCGAAGCTCAGGGTGAGGATGGGGGTTTGCCCCGCCTGGCTGCCTGGCAGCACCATGCGCCCGGGCAAGGCACCGGGCACGAAGCCCAGCCGCGATGCGTGCTGCGCCACAAAGCCGGGGCTCCAGGCGGCACGGCGGGCCCGCAAAGTGAAGCCAAGCTGCGCATCGTGGTCGCTGGCAAAGGCGTCCAGCTCACGGGCACGCGCCACTTCGGCCCGCATGTCGGGAAAATCGGTGGCCGCACCCACGGCGTCGGCGAAGGCCTGGGCCTTGATCACGAACTCGGAAAACTCGATGTCGTTGAGGGGCCCAGAGCGGTTGGCCAGCTGCACCCCGGCCTGCAGCACGCGGTAGCGCTGGCCGGGCCGCGGGGTTTCCCACTCGCCGCTGGCTTCGCTCATCCCCTCGACCGCGAACGGCTTGCTACCGACGCGGCGTGTGCCAGGCAAGGCGGCGATCAAGGTCTCCCCCGACACCTCGCCCTCGGGCACGAGGGGCGTGATGGCATCGATCAGGACGTCCAGGGCGGTTTTGCGTTCGGGCGGGCTGACCACATGGTTGAGGGTGACCGGCACCACCGCCGGAGCGCCAGGCCGATCGTCCTCGCCGCTGGCGACCCCGCCAGTATCGAAACCGTCGCCCAGTACCGGCTCGATGCGACCGCCCGGCGAAGGGAACCGGTCCGCTGGAGCGGGCGCATCTTCAAGCCCCGCAGGGGTGCCGTCCTGTGTGGTGGTTTCCGGGGTTCGCTCCCGCGCGGTGCGCGGCGCGCTCTTGCGCGTGACCCAGGCGTTGTAAGCGACCACGGCCGCCAGCAAGAGGCCGCCGATGATGGCCAGACTGATCTGCAGAGTGCTCATGGTGCTGGGGTGTGGTGGGGATGGACGGGGGGAGGTGAACCGAAAGTCGCTCAGGCGGCAGCCAGCATGCCGGCGGCGGACTCCATGTCCACCGCCACGATACGGGAAACACCCTGTTCCTGCATCGTCACGCCGATCAGCTGCTCGGCCATTTCCATGGCGATCTTGTTGTGGCTGATGAAGAGGAACTGCGTGCCCTGCTTGCTCATGCTGGTGACAAGTTTGGCGTACCGGTCGGTGTTGGCGTCGTCCAGCGGGGCGTCCACCTCGTCCAGCAGGCAGAACGGCGCGGGGTTGAGCTGGAAAATGGCGAACACCAGGGCAATGGCGGTCAGCGCCTTTTCACCACCGGAAAGCAGGTGGATGGTCTGGTTTTTCTTGCCAGGCGGCTGCGCCAGCACCTGCACGCCGGCGTCCAGAATCTCTTCACCGGTCATCACCAGACGGGCGTTGCCTCCGCCGAACAGCTCGGGGAACATGCGCCCGAAGTGTTCGTTGACGGCGTGGAAGGTGCTGCCGAGCAGCTCGCGCGTTTCGGCGTCGATTTTCTTGATGGCGTCTTCCAGCGTGTTCATGGCCTCGACCAGATCGGCCGACTGGGCGTCCAGGAACACCTTGCGCTCGCGCGCAGCGCTGAGTTCGTCGAGCGCGGCGAGGTTGACAGCGCCCAGCGCCTGGATCTCGCGGTGGTGACGGTCGATCTCACTTTGCAAGCCGGTCAGGCGCACATTGCCTTCCATGATGCTCTGCGCCACCGCAGCCAGGTCGGCCTCGGCTTCGGTCAGCAGCTGGCTGTACTGCTCCACGCCGAGCCGCGCGGCCTGCTCCTTCAGCTGGAACTCGGTGATACGGCCGCGCAGGGGTTCCAGTTCGCGCTCGCACTTCGAGCGCCACTCGTCGCTGGCGCGCAGCTGGGCGGTGAGGCCGTCGTAGGTGCTGCGCAGAGCGCCCAGCGCCTGCTCGCGCTCCAGCTTCGTGGCCAGCGCGTCCTGCAGGCCGCCTTGTGCGGCGGCGTCATTCAGGCGGCCGAGTTCGTCCTGCGCGCGCTGCGTTTCCTGCGCCAGCGACACCTCTTGCGCCGTGGCCGTTTCCAGTGAGCGCTGCAGTTCGCCTTGGCGGGCCTGCAGGCTGCGCAGGGCAAAGGTGGCTTCCTGCGCGTTGCGCTCGAGCGAGCGCTGCTGTTCACGGGCCTGGTTGAGCGTGCGTTCGGCCACGATCACGGCGTCATCGAACTGGGCGTGCCGTTCCTGGCAGTCGGCCAGCTGCATGTCGAGTTCTTCGAAACGGGCTTCGGCCGTGACGCGGCGCTCCTGCAGTTCGTCAAGCTGGGCGTCCACCTCGGCCAGGTCGCTGGCGATCTGCTCGCTGCGGGCGCGTGTCTGCTCTGCCAGCTGGGCCAGGCGCAGCGCCTCCACCTGCCGCTCGTGGGCACGGCTGCGGGCCTCAGACGCCTCGCGCCGGGCGCTCACCAGGCGCTGAGAGGCCTCGGTGTACGCCGCCTCGGCGCGGATCAGCTGGGCACGCGCGTGCTCGGCCAGCAGCACCTGCGCCCGGCAGTCCTTGTCGAGGTTCTCGATCTCCTGTGCGCGCGCCAGCAAACCCGCCTGCTCACTGTCGGGTGCGTAGAAGCTGACGCTGTGCGCGGTGACCGCGTGGCCACTGGGCACAAAGATGGTTTCGCCCGGCTGCAGGGCGGCGCGCTGCGCGAGCGCCTCTTCCAGGCTGGGCGCGCTCAAGGCACCGTGCAGCCACTCGCCGAGCAGGGCCTGTCGGACCGCGTCGTTCAGCCGCAGCCAGCTGGCCAGGGGCTTCAGGCCGGTGGCGCCCACCGCGCCCGTGGCCGCCGCGGCGGGTGGCTGGTAGAAGGCCAGCTTGGCCGGCGGCGCGTCGCTCGCAAAAGCGCGCAGCATGTCGAGCCGCGACACCTCCAGCGCGCCCAGGCGTTCGCGCAGGGCGGCTTCCAGCGCGTTTTCCCACCCAGCCTCGACATGGAGGCGGCTCCACAAAGCCTGCAGCCCGTCCAGCCCGTGCCTGGCCAGCCAGGGCTTGAGCTTGCCGTCGGTGCGCACCTGGTCCTGCAAGGACTTGAGCGCTTCCAGCCGCGCCGACAGGTCGGCCTGTCGGCCAGACTCCGCGTTCACGGCCACTTGGGCTGCTCGACGCTCATCGTCGAGCTGGGGCACGGTGTCCTGCAGCGCCTGCAGCCGTGCATCGTTCAGTTCCGCCTGCGACTGCGCCTGCGCCAGCTGCTCCTGCGCATCGGTCAGCCGCGCCTCGTCGGGCGTACTCAATGTGTTGCGGTCGGCCAGCAGGCGGTCGCGGCGCTGGTTGAGCTGGCGGCTCTGCTCTTCGATGCTGCGCTGCTCGGCGGCCAGCACCTGGATCTGCTGCTGCACCTGCACCACGCTGGCGCGCTGCTCGTTGGCACGGGCCTGGGCTTGGCGCAAGCGGTCCTCCAGCGCGGGCAAGGCGCCCGACTGTTCGTCACCCTGGGCGGCGAGCACCACCGACCGGTCTTCCGCCTCCACCATGGCCTCGGCCAGCTGCTCCAGCTCGACGGCGGCGTCCTCGCTGCGGGTGGCCCAGGCCTGGATCTGATCTTTCAGCTGCACCAGCCGCTGCTCGACCCGCCGCCGGCCCTCCACCACAAAACGGATCTCGGCCTCCAGCTTGCCGACCTCGGCCGTTGCCTCATACAGCCGGCCCTGTGCCTGGTTCACCTGGTCGCCGGCCAGGTAATGCGCCTGGCGGATGGTTTCCAGTTCGGATTCGACGCGGCGCAGGTCGGCCGTGCGCGACTCCAGATCGTTCACGGCCTGCGCCGCGTCCACCTTCACGCGGCTCTGATCGGCCTCGGCCTCGCTGCGCTTCAGAAACCAGAGCTGGTGCTGCTTGAGCGTGGCGCTGGCCTGCAGCGTGTGGTAGCGGGCCGCCACCTCGGCCTGCTTCTCCAGCTTGTCCAGGTTGGCATTGAGCTCGCGCAGGATATCTTCCACGCGGGTGAGGTTCTCCCGTGTGTCGGCCAGCCGGTGGGCGGTCTCGCGTCGGCGTTCCTTGTATTTGGAGACGCCGGCGGCTTCTTCCAGGAACAGCCGCAGTTCTTCAGGCTTGCTCTCGATGATGCGGCTGATGGTGCCCTGGCCGATGATGGCGTAGGCGCGCGGCCCCAACCCGGTGCCCAGGAACACATCCTGCACGTCGCGGCGGCGCACCGGCTGGTTGTTGATGTAATAACTGCTGGTGCCGTCACGGGTGAGCACGCGCTTGACCGCAATCTCGCCGAACTGCCCCCACTGGCCGCCGGCGCGGTGGTCGGCGTTGTCGAACACCAGCTCCACGCTGGAGCGGCTGGCCGGCTTGCGGGTGTTGGTGCCGTTGAAGATCACGTCCTGCATGGACTCGCCACGCAACTCGGACGCCTTGGACTCGCCCAGCACCCAGCGCACTGCGTCCATGATGTTCGACTTGCCGCAGCCGTTGGGCCCCACCACGCCCACCAATTGCCCCGGCAGCATGAAGTTGGTGGGCTCGGCGAACGACTTGAAGCCAGATAACTTGATCGAATTGAGGCGCACGGAACGACTTGGTGACAACGGGTGAGACTGCCTCAGCGCTCGGCAGGCTCGTGTTCAAGAATGATACCGTGGCACGGCAGGGCAACTTCGCTCGACGCGGGCGGCGGCTGGGCCGCACGCGGCGTGCCTGTCACCGGCCCGGTGCCGACAGCCATCTCACGTCCCCCGCGGCAATGACCCCAGGGGTGCCGGGATCACCCGGGATGAACAACATCTTGCTGCGGTACTTTTTTCATTGTGCGCGCTGATGGCAGAGGCATGCACGGCTCGCCTGTCCGCAAGCGCCCGCACCGCAACAGCACGGGACGTTCGGCAGACCCCGAGCGGCGCGGCCCCTTGCCGGGCAACACGGGGGACGGCCTGGGGCCAGCGGCAACTTCCGGGATAATCGATCGCCATGAATCCACTACTGGCGCGACTGCAGCCTTATCCCTTCGAGCGGCTGCGCAAGCTGTTCGCCGACGTCACCCCCCACCCAGCCCACACCCCGATCAGCCTGGGCATCGGTGAGCCCAAGCATGCCACCCCCACCTTTTTGAAACAGGCGCTGGCCGCCGCGCTGGACACCGGTCTGGCCGGCTACCCGGCCACCGCTGGCGAGCCCGCGCTGCGCGAGGCCTGTGCCGGCTGGCTGCAGCGGCGTTACGGCGTCACGGTGAACCCGGCCACGCAGGTGCTGCCGGTCAATGGTTCGCGCGAAGCCCTGTTTTCCTTCGCGCAAACGGTGCTCGACCCCACCCGACCCGGCGCCACGCTGGTATTTCCCAACCCCTTCTATCAAATCTACGAAGGCGCGGCCCTGCTCGGCGGCGCCGAGCCGCACTACGTGGCCAGCGACCCGGCGCGCAACTTTGCGGTCGACTGGGACAGCGTGCCCGACGCCGTGTGGGCGCGCACCCAGCTGCTGTTCGTGTGCTCGCCGGGCAACCCCACCGGCGCGGTGATGCCGCTGGCCGAGTGGGCCAAGCTGTTCGATCTGAGCGACCGCCACGGCTTCGTGATCGCGTCCGACGAGTGCTACAGCGAGATCTATTTCCGCGACGAGCCGCCGCTGGGCGGCCTGGAAGCCGCGGTGCAGCTGGGCCGCACCGACTTCAAGAACCTCCTGATGTTCACCAGCCTGTCCAAGCGCAGCAACGCGCCGGGTCTGCGCAGCGGCTTCGTGGCCGGTGATGCCCAGCTCATCAAACCCTTTCTGCTCTACCGCACCTACCACGGCGGCGCCATGAGCCCGGCCGTACAGGCCGCCAGCGTGGCCGCCTGGGACGACGAGGCCCATGTGGTGGACAACCGGCGCCAGTACCGCGAGAAATTTGCGCAGGTGATGCCGGTGCTGGCCCCGGTGCTGGACGTGGCGCTGCCGGACGCGGCCTTCTATCTTTGGGCCGGCGTGCCCGAGGTCTTTGCCAACCGGGTCCCGGGCCTGAGCGCGGACGAGGCTTTCGCCCGCGAGCTGCTGGCTCAATACAATGTGACGGTTTTGCCCGGCAGCTACCTGGCCCGCGAGGCGGGTGGCACCAACCCCGGCCGGGGCCGCGTGCGCATGGCGCTGGTCGCCGAAACCGCCGAATGCCTGGAAGCCGCCGGGCGCATCCACGCCTTTGTCTTCCACAACGATTGAGTTGCCCCGCTGGCGGCCCCATCGCGTTTCTTGTTCCTGTCTCTTTTTCTCACCGAGTCCGACCTCCATGACCCAACAACTGCAAACCCTGATCGACACCGCCTGGGACAACCGCGCCGAACTGTCCCCCGCCTCTGCCCCCAAGGAAGTGCTGGACGCCGTGGAACACGTGATTGCCGAGCTCAACGCCGGCAAGCTGCGCGTGGCCACCCGCGAAGGCGTGGGCCAGTGGACGGTGCACCAGTGGATCAAGAAGGCCGTGCTGCTGTCCTTCCGCCTGAAGGACAACGAGATGATGCGCAGCGGCGACCTCGCCTTCTACGACAAGGTGCAGACCAAGTTCGCGCACCTGAGCGAAGCCGAGATGAAGGCCACCGGCGTGCGCGTGGTGCCGCCGGCCGTGGCCCGCCGCGGCAGCTTCATCGCCAAGGGCGCGATCCTGATGCCCAGCTACGTGAACATCGGCGCCTATGTGGACGAGAACACCATGGTCGACACCTGGGCCACGGTGGGTTCCTGCGCACAGATCGGCAAGAACGTGCACCTGTCCGGTGGTGTGGGCATCGGCGGCGTGCTGGAGCCGCTGCAAGCCGGCCCGACCATCATTGAAGACAACTGCTTCATCGGCGCCCGCTCGGAAGTCGTCGAGGGCGTGGTGGTCGAGGAAAACTCGGTGATCTCCATGGGCGTGTACATCGGCCAGAGCACGCCCATCTACGACCGCACCACCGGCGAGGTGAGCTACGGCCGCATCCCGGCCGGCTCGGTGGTGATCAGCGGCAGCCTGCCCAAGGACAACGGCAAGTACAGCCTGTACGCGGCCATCATCGTCAAGCGCGTGGACGCCCAGACGCGCAGCAAGACCAGCCTGAACGACCTGTTGAGGGATTGATTGACGCACGCCGGCGCCGCTCCGCCTCTTGCCCGCGGGGGCAGAACACCTGCGGCCCGTCCTGAGCCGGTCGAAGGGCGGTTCCGCGGCGTTCGGGTTATCGAGCCTCGGTTGCTGGCCACGACCCTGATTTTTCTTGCCAAGGACTCAGCATGAGCAACGGAATGATGGAGCGCATCCTGCGGCTCATGGCCAGCAAGAAAGCCTCGGATGTGTACCTCTCGGCGCATGCGCCGGCGATGATCAAGATCAATGGCCAGACGGTCCCGATCAACAGCCAGATCCTGCCCCCGGAGGCGCCGGGCAACCTGCTCGCCGAGGTGGTGCCGCCCACGCGCATGGAGGAGCTGCAGGAAACCGGCGAGCTGAACATGGCCGTTCCCATCGAAGGGGCGGGCAACTTCCGCGTGAGCGCGTTCCGGCAGCGGGGCAGCTACGCCGTGGTGATCCGCTTCGTGCCAGGCGACGTGCCAGCCCTGGACACGCTCAACGTGCCCCCCATCCTGGGTGACCTGGTGCTGGAAAAGCGCGGCCTGGTGCTGATGGTGGGCGCCACCGGTGCGGGCAAGACGACCACGCTGGCGGCCATGATCGACCACCGCAACGAGCGCACCTCGGGTCACATCCTCACCATCGAAGACCCCATCGAGTTCGTGTACCGCAACAAGCGGTCGGTCGTGAACCAGCGCGAGATCGGCACCGACACCGCCTCGCTGCAAGTGGGCCTGAAGAACGCGCTGCGCCAGGCGCCCGACGTGATCCTGATCGGTGAGATCCGGGACCGCGAGACCATGTCGGCCGCCATTGCCTACGCCCAGTCGGGGCACCTGTGCCTGGCCACGATGCACGCCAACAACAGCTACCAGGCGCTCAACCGCATCCTGAGCTTCTACCCGGTGGAGGTGCGCCCCACGATGCTGGGCGACCTGGCGGCGGCGCTGCGGGCGGTCATTTCCCAGCGCCTCATCCGCACCCAGACGGGCGGACGTGTGCCCGCCGTGGAGGTGGTGATCAACACCGCGCTGATTTCGGACCTGATCCAGAAAGCCGATTTTTCTGGTGTGCGCGAGGCCATGGAAAAATCCATGGCCGAGGGCTCGCAGAGCTTCGAGCAGGACCTGACCCGCCTCATCACCGAGGGCCTGGTCTCGCGCAACGAAGGCCTGGCCCAGGCGGACTCGCCCAGCAACCTCATGTGGCGCCTGCAAAACGACTTCAACGCCGCGCGGACCAACCAGAACGCCACGCCGTCCGACGAGGACAGCAGCGACCAGGCCACCTTCACCGAGTTCACGCTCGACGTCAAAAACTGATGGATCCCATGCACGCCACCCTGCGCCTCACCGAAGAACTGCTGGCCCGCCCCTCTGTCACCCCGCTCGACGAAGGCTGCCAGGCGGTGATCGCGGCGCGCCTGTCAGCCCTCGGCTTCGCGGTGGAGACCATCGAAAGCGGCCCGGCCGACTTCCGCGTCACCAACCTGTGGGCCCGTCTGGGCACGGGCCGGCAGCCCACCCTGGTGTTCGCCGGTCACACCGACGTGGTGCCCACCGGCCCGCTGGCCGCCTGGGCCAGCGACCCCTTCGTTCCCACCCATCGCGACGGCAAGCTGTTCGGCCGCGGTGCCAGCGACATGAAGGCCTCGCTGGCCGCCATGGTGGTGGCCTGCGAAGAGTTCGTGGCGGCCCATCCGTCGCCCGCGATCGACATCGCCTTCCTCCTCACCAGCGACGAGGAAGGCCCGGCCGTGGACGGCACCGTGGTGGTCTGCAAGGCCCTGGTGGCCCGCGGCGAGCGGCTGGACTGGTGCATCGTGGGCGAACCGACGTCGGTCGAGCGCACCGGCGACATGATCAAGAACGGTCGCCGCGGCACCATGAGTGGCAAGCTCACGGTCAAGGGCGTGCAAGGCCACATTGCCTATCCGCACCTCGCCCGCAACCCGATTCACATGGCCGCACCGGCACTCGCCGAACTGGCCGCCACGGTGTGGGACGAAGGCAACGCCTACTTCCCGCCCACCAGCTGGCAGATCAGCAACATCCACGGCGGTACCGGTGCCAGCAACGTGATCCCCGGCACCGTGGTGATCGACTTCAACTTCCGCTTCTCCACCGAATCCACGCCCGAGGGCCTTCAGCAGCGCCTCGCGGCCATCCTCCAGCGCCACGGCCTGCAGCCGCAGGCCGACTTCGACCTCGCCTGGACAGTGGGCGGCCTGCCCTTCCTCACCACGCCCGGCACGCTGGTGGACGCGGTGCGCTCGGCCATCGCCGCCGAGACGGGCATCGAGACGCAGCTGTCCACCACCGGCGGCACCAGCGACGGGCGATTCATCGCCCAGATCTGCCCGCAGGTCATCGAACTCGGCCCACCCAACGCCACCATCCACCAGGTGGACGAGCATGTGGCCGTGGCCGACATCGAACCCCTGAAGAACATTTACCGCCGCACCCTGGACCACCTGGCCGCCTCGGCCAGCGCCGGGGCCTGACCCCCATCGGAACTCCCTTGACACTTCACGAACTGCTGGCAGAGGCCAGCACCCGCCTCGATGCGGCTGGCCTGGCCTATGGCCACGGCACCACCAACGCCATCGACGAGGCCGCCTGGCTGGTGCTGTGGCAACTCGGGCTGCCGCTGGACAGCGACCTTGACGCCCTGGCCGCCAGGCCCGTCACCCCGGAAGAGCAGACCGCGGTGCGGGCGCTGATCCAGCGCCGCATCGACTCCCGCGAACCCGCCGCCTACCTGACCGGCGAAGCCTGGCTGCAGGGCGTGTCCTTCTACGTGGACCGCCGCGCCATCGTGCCGCGCAGTTTCATCGCCGAGCTGATCGCCGACGGCAGCATCGACCCCTGGCTGGGCGAAGACACGCGCTCGGTGCTGGACCTGTGCACCGGCAACGGCAGCCTGGCCGTGCTGGCCGCGCTGGCCTGGCCCGACATCGCCGTCACCGGCGCCGACCTCTCGACCGACGCGCTCGCCGTGGCCCGGATCAATGTGGAGCGGCACGGTCTGCAGGACCGCATCACCCTGCTCACGTCCGACGGCCTGGCGGCCTGCCCCGGCCCGTGGGACCTGATCCTGTGCAACCCGCCCTACGTCAACGCGCGCAGCATGGACGCCCTGCCCGCCGAGTACCGCGCCGAGCCCGAACTGGCCCTGGCCGGCGGCACCGATGGCATGGACTTCATCCGCGCCCTGTTGCGCGACGCACCGGCCCGCATGAGCCCGCACGGCGTGCTGGTGCTCGAAATCGGCAACGAACGCGAGCACTTCGAGGCCGCGTTTCCCCAGCTCGAAGCGGTCTGGCTCTGCACCAGCGCCGGCGACGACCAGGTTCTTCTTCTCACCACCGAATCCCTTCAGGCGCTGGCAGCATCGCCCACGCCCCATCCATGATCACGCTCAAAAACGTCGTCCTTCGCCGCGGTACCAAGGTGCTGCTCGATGGCGCTTCCGTCACCCTCAACCCGGGTGAAAAAGTCGGCCTGGTCGGCCGCAACGGCGCCGGCAAGTCCAGCCTGTTCCGCCTGCTCGACAAGACACTCCACGAAGACAAGGGCGACTTCTACGTGCCCGCGCAGTGGCGCATGGCCCAGGTGGCGCAGGACATGCCCGAGACCGACCTGCCCGCCACGCAGTTCGTCATTGAAGGCGACGTGACCCTGCTGGCCGCCCAGCAGGAGGTGGCCGCCGCCGAAGACAGCGGTGACGGCGAACGCATGGCCAACGCCTACATGGCGCTGCACGACGCCGGCGCCCACGACGCAGCGGCCCGCGCGCAATCGCTGATCCTCGGCCTGGGTTTTCGCATGGACGAGTTGGACCACCCGGTGGACAGCTTCTCGGGCGGCTGGCGCATGCGCTTGCAACTGGCGCGCGCGCTGATGTGCCCCAGCGAACTGCTGCTGCTCGACGAACCCACCAACCACCTGGACCTGGACGCCCTGGTCTGGCTGGAAGCCTGGCTCAAGCGCTACGAAGGCACCATGCTGGTGATCAGCCACGACCGGGAATTTCTCGACGCGGTGACCGACGTCACCGTGCACATCGAGCGCGCCCAGCTCACGCGCTACGGTGGCAACTACAGCCGCTTCGAAGACATGCGTGCCGAGCAGATGGCGCTGCAGGCCACCGCCTACGCCAAGCAGCAGGAGAAAGTGGCGCACCTGCAGAAATTCATCGACCGTTTCAAGGCCAAGGCCAGCAAGGCCAAGCAGGCCCAGAGCCGTGTGAAGGCGCTGGAGCGCATGGAAAAGATCGGCCCGGTGCTGGCCGATGCCGACTTCACCTTCGAATTCACCGAGCCGCAGAACCTGCCCAACCCCATGCTGGCCATGCAGGACGTGAGCTTTGGCTACCCGGCGGCGGAAGCCGGCGGCGAGCCCACCACGATCGTGACCCACGTCAGCCGCTCGGTGCTGGCCGGCCAGCGCATCGGCATCCTGGGCGCCAACGGCCAGGGCAAGTCCACGGTGGTGAAGACCATCGCGCGCGACCTGCAGGCACTTGCCGGCACCATCACCGAAGGCAAGGGTCTGAACATCGGCTACTTCGCCCAGCAGGAACTCGACGTGCTGCGCCCGGCCGACACCCCGCTGGAGCACATGATCCGCCTGGTGAAGGACTGCACCGCGCAAGGCCGCCTGAGCGGCCAGGCCACGCGCGAGCAGGACCTGCGCAGCTTCCTCGGCAGCTTCAACTTCACCGGCGACCAGGTCAAGCAGGCCGTGGGCAGCATGAGCGGCGGCGAGAAGGCACGCCTGGTGCTGTGCATGATCGTCTGGCAGCGCCCCAACCTGCTGCTGCTGGACGAGCCCACCAACCACCTGGACCTGGCCACGCGCGAAGCGCTGTCGATGGCGCTCAACGAGTTCGAGGGCACGGTGATGCTGGTCAGCCACGACCGCCACCTGCTGCGTGCGGTGTGCGACGAGTTCTGGCTGGTCTCCCGCGGTGGCATCGGCCCGTTCGACGGCGATCTGGACGACTACCAGCGCTACCTGCTGGATGTGGCCAAGCAGGCGCGCGAAGCCCAGAAACTGGAACTGCGCGCGCAGCCCAAAGCCACCCCGTCTCCCGTGGCGAAACCGGCGGCGGCCTCGACACCCTCTCCCGCCATCGTGGCCACGCCCGCGCCCGCCGCAGCCCCTGCTTCACAAGCGGTCGATCTGCAGTCGCTCGCCAGTCGCAGCCCCGAGCAGCGACGGCTCGACGCCCAGAAGCGCCAGCTGGCGGCCGAAAAAGCGCGGCCCCTGAAGAAAGAGCTGGAGCAAAACGAGAAGCGCACGGCCACCCTGCAGCAGGAAAAGACCAAGCTGGAGGCCAGCCTGAGCAACCCCATGAGCCCGGGCGACATTGCGGCAGCCGGCCGGCGCCTGAAGGCCGTGAACGAGGAAATTGATGCGCTCGAAGCCCGCTGGCTGGAGCTCAGCGAATTGATTGAGGCGGTGATCGGGTAATCGTCGGGCTCGGGGCAGCTTCTGCCCCGACCCGAACGAGACAGATAGCCCGAAACACCCATCCTCAAACACCCGGCCTTCATCACCGGCCAGAAACAGAAAAGCCCCGGTCTTTCGAACGGGGCTTTGTGTTTTGGTGGGACGTGCGGGGGTCGAACCCACGACAAACGGATTAAAAGTCCGCTGCTCTACCAACTGAGCTAACGTCCCATCAGATTGACGCTGCCGATAAAAGACAATCGCCAAAACGGGGGCGGAACAAGCAACAACAGCGGCTTGATTCCAAAACAAGTGGTGGGACGTGCGGGGGTCGAACCCACGACAAACGGATTAAAAGTCCGCTGCTCTACCAACTGAGCTAACGTCCCACTCTCTTCACATCATTGATTTTCACCACTGCGCGAAGCCTCAGATTATAGCGTCAGTTTCGGGGCACTTTTGGCGGCACGCCCGGGTTTTTTTGCACCGGCGCTCACGGCATTCAATACCCAGCCCGCCGCGCACAGGCCGAAGGTGGCGGTGACGCTCACCACCGAACCGTAGCCGTGGCAATTCAAGGAACCGTCGGTGCCCTCAAGGGCGCACGAGGCATCCGGTGGCGCCACCGCTTCGCGGCTGAAGACGCAGTGCACCCCCATGGGGCCGGTGCGCGAGGCGCCATGCTGGCGCCGCATCTGGTAGCGCAGCTGGGCCAGCAAGGGGTCGTGCGTCACACTGGCCAGGTCGGCCATTTCGACGGCCTGCGCGAGCCGCTTGCCGCCCGCCGCGCCCACGCTCACGCAAGGGGTTCCCGAAGCCTGCGCCCAGGCAGCCAGCGCGGTCTTGGCCCGCACCTGGTCGCACGCGTCGATGAGGGCGGAGGGTTCGGCGCCGGGCAGCGCCTCGAGGAGCCCGGGCCAGTTGTCTGGCGTGACGAAGTCGTCGATGACGTCCACCACACACCCGGGATGGAACTGCGCAATGCGCTCGCGCATGGCCTCGGCTTTGGCCTGGCCCAGCGTTGACTGCATCGCATGAATCTGGCGGTTGATGTTGGACTCGGACACATGGTCCAGGTCGATCAGCGTCAGCCGTCGCACCCCGCTGCGTGCCAGGGCTTCGACCGACCACGATCCCACGCCGCCAATGCCCACCACCACCACATGGGCCTCAAAAATCCGCTGGGCACCTTCGACCCCATAGAGCCGGCGCAGGCCACCAAACCGGCGCTCGAAACCCTCGTCAGGCAGCGGGCCTGAGAGCGCGCTCGACTCAGCGCTCATTCACGCTCCAGCAGCCACATCTGGAACCGGAAGCCAAGCAACGAACCCAGCACGATGCCGGTGACGGCAATGGCACTGGTCAGGCTCAGCGTGGACAAGCCCGAAAGGCCCTGTCCCACCGTGCAGCCCAGCGCCGTCACGCCGCCCACGCCCATGCAGGCGGCGCCCACCAGGTGCAGGGCCGTGTCCTGGGTGTTGTGAAAACCCTCCCAGCGGAAGCTGCGGCTGATGAGGGCTTCCACAAACGCGCCCACCACCACACCCACCACGGCGACCACGCTCAACGTGAGGAGCTTGGAGGTGTCACTGAAGAAAATCACCCAGTCCAAGGCATAGGCCATGGGCGCGGTGAAGGTCAGCGATTCCATGCGTCCGGTGTTGGTGGCGAGGTACACCGATTCCAGTGTCTCGGGGTGCTCGGCCACGAATCCCAGGCGCCCGCTGACCCACCACATGGCGGTGATCACCAGGCCCAGCCCCAGCCCGCCCAGCAGGTTGTTGGCCGTCAGGAAGTCGCGCCCCAACAAAGCCCAGGCCGCCAGCGCGCCACCCACCATCAAAGCCACCAGCAGGCCCGTGACAACCGGGTCCAGACCCCAGCCACTGGCGATCCAGGACGGCACAGCCGCGCCCGCGGGTAGGTCAAACGCCACCTTGTCAACCGTGTTGACCCGCAGCACCGCCAGCACGCCGCGCAGCGTGGCGAAGGCAGTGAAACCCATCACGAAGAAGACCACCAGCGACTTGAGGCTGCCCGCGCCGATGCGCACCAGCGTCTTGCTGCCGCAGCCTGAGGCCAGGACCATGCCGAAGCCGAACAGGCCGCCGCCCACCAATGCCGACAGCCAGACGATGCGCCCTGTGGTGTAAATGGACTGGCTGGCGTCGATGAGGCCGAGCCACGCCAGCCCGTAAAACCCGATCATGGCCACGCCCACCGCCAGCGCCCACATGCGCATGCGGGTCCAGTCGCCCATGTTGACGATGTCGCTCAACGCGCCCATGGTGCAAAAGTGGGAGCGCTGCGTGATAAAGCCAAACACTGTGGCCACCGCGAAGGCGGCCCACAGCACCTGGGTCTGCAATGTCTGAAGATCGGCCATTTCCATGGCCGTGATTGTAGGGGCGCACCAACACCCCCGCGGGTAGCAGGATACCCGTGAAAACGCCTTTCGTCAGCGCAGGCGGGCGAGGCGTTCGCGGCCAGCGTCGGCCGCTTCGGTGGCCGGATAGGCCTTCACCAGGTCTTCCAGGGTGCGGCGTGCGCTGCGCACGTCTTTCAGCTCGACATGGCTGTTGGCCATGGCCAGCATGGCCTCGGGCGTGCGGACGTGCGCGGGGAAGCGCGTCACCAGCACCCGGTGGCTCTCCAGCGATTCCTTGTAGGCACGGGCCGCGTACTGGGCGTTGCCCAGCCAGTAGAGCACCGAAGGCGTGTAACCGCTCTCCGGATAGCGGCGCAGGAAAGCGGCGTAAGCGGTGGACGCGGCGTCGAACTCGGAGCGGCGCAGCGCGGCCATGGCAGCGTCGAAATCGCGCTGCTCGGCCGGCGCGGCGGTGAAATCGTTGCCGTCGTGCGAGATGCGCAGGGGCTCCACCTGGCGCAGACGCTCGTCCAGACCGCTCTGCACGTCTTTCTGCTGGCGCTGCAACTCCGACACCTCGCGGGCGAGTTGCTCGTTCTGGCCACGCAAGCGGGCCATTTCGGCGCGCAGCTGCTCGATCTGGTTCGACAGTTCCAGCACGCTGCGCCGGTTCACGGCGTTGCCTTCACGGGTTTCCGTGGCCGCAGCCTCGGAGGCCTGGCGGTTCGCTTCGACCCGCTGGCGCAATTCAATAATGGCTTTGCGTGCTTCGTCGTCACTCAGGAAAGCATGCGATGACAGCGGCCACAGGGCCGACACGGCCAGGGCCAGGCAAGACAGAACGGGTGCGCTCAGGCGTGTGGTGCGGTTCATGGACGGGCGGATGGACTCAGCGGTAGGTGAACTCGACCCGGCGGTTGCGGGCCAGGGAAGCTTCGTCAAAGCCTACCACGGCTGGCTTCTCTTCCCCGAAGCTCACCGCCTCCATCTGCGCCTCGGGCACACCCAGGAGCGACAGGCTGCGCCGCACGGCTTCTGCCCGCCGCTGCCCCAGGGCCAGGTTGTACTCGCGCCCACCGCTCTCGTCGGTGTGCCCTTCCAGGGCCACCCGGCGGTTGCGGTTGGCGCCCAGGTAGCGGGCGTGCGCTTCCAGCGTGGCCGCAAACTCGGGGCGCACCACGAAGCTGTCGAAATCGAAATAGATCACCCGGGCCAGGCCGGCCGGCTGGGCCGCATCGGTGCTGGCCACGTCCACGCCGGAGACGCCGCGCTGGTCGACCGCGCCACTGCCAGCACCCGCCCCCCCTTGCGCCAAGGGGGTCACGGCACCGGTGCTTCGGTCGTCCACCGGCACGTCGTCCAGACGGACACCGGAGCTGCAGGCAGCCAGCGAGGCCACCACGGCAACAGCACACAGCGTGGTGGCCCAGGTACGCCCGGTGCGGGGCACCGCGGGAGCGGAAGAAGCGGAAGCAGGTTTTTGCATGGTGGACCTTTGCAGGAGTTGATGGACAGGAGACAGAAGAACGGACCAGGCCTCAGAACGTGTCAACGCAGGAAGGGGCCCCATTCGGGCTCCCGAATATCACCCTGTGCACCCGTCAGGCGGGTCTTGATGCGACCGTCCAGGCTGGTCGTCATCAGCGCTTCGCGGCCGCGGTCCCCTGTGGCGTAAATGATCATGCGGCTGTTCGGCGCAAAACTCGGGCTCTCGTCACCCCCGCTGTCGGTGAGCGCCGTCACCGTGCCAGTGGCCAGTTCCATCAGGTGCAGACGGAAGAGCCCGCCCACACGCGAGACATAGGCCAGCCAGCGCCCGTCCGGGCTGGGCGCGGGCGAGATGTTGTAGTTGCCGGTGAAGGTCACGCGGTCGGCGCGACCACCGGACGATGCCATGCGGTAGATCTGCGGCGAGCCGCCGCGGTCGCTGACGAAGAAGATGGTCTTGCCATCGGCGCTGAACACCGGTTCGGTGTCGATGCTCTGGCCCTGCGTCAGACGCCGGGGATCGCCGCCGTTGGCGTCCATCGCGTAGATCTGGGCATTGCCGGATAGCGAGAGGGTGGCCACCAGCTGCCGGCCGTCGGGCGACCAGGCGGGCGCGCTGTTCGACCCCTTGAAATTGGCGAGCAGGCGCCGCCGCCCCGTGGCGACATCGTGCGCGTAAATCACCGGTTTGCGTGCTTCGAACGACACATAGGCCAGCTGTGCCCCGCTCGGTGCCCAGCTGGGGGAGATGATGGGCTCGGTGCTGGTCAGTGCGGCCTGCGCGCGCTGGCCGTCCGCATCCGCGACCCACAGGTTGTAGCGCGTGCCGGTCTTGGTCACGTAGGCGATGCGCGTGGAAAACACCCCCTTCTCGCCGGTGATCCGTTCATAAATCTGGTCGGCAATGCGGTGGGCCGCCAGGCGCAGATCCGCCGCCGCGACCGGCTGGCTCAGCCCCCCCAGATCCTGACCACGCACGACGTCCCACAGGCGGAAACGCACATCGAAACGGCCGTCGGCCAGGCGGGCAACGCTGCCCACGACGAGCGAGTCGGCACCCCGTTCGCGCCAGGGCGCGAGATCGGGTCGAGCACTCTCGTCCAGCGTACCGGCCATCGGTGCGATGAAACGGAACTGCCCGGTGCGCTCCAGGTTGGCGCGCACAATGGCCGCGATGTCCTCGCTGGCCGCGTCGTTACCGCGGAACGCGACGGCAGAAAACGGAAACTGGGTGAGCCCGACCCCGGCCACCTCGACACGGAACTGCGCCCGGCCCTCTCGCCACGGCCAGGCGCCCAACGGGAGCGCCGCCGCAGCGCCCAGCACCAAGCGCCGGTTGGCCGAAGCCGGGAAATGTGATCGGGTCAAATCCTGCATCCTTGTAGGTTCAAAAAACCGCGCGGGCCCCCTGCAGGCCGGCATCCACGGTGCGACGGATAATACCGGAGCCCCCTTGGCGGGCCGTGACAAGATGTGCCACCGCGCTCTCCGAAAGCCTTGATCCCGACCGGTGTCGAATGTTCCGCCGGTGACGCTTGAAATGTTGCTTTGACCACCTCCCATCCGTCCTCGCCCGTCCCCACCGCCTCCGTTGGCCAGCGCCTGCGTCGGCTGTGGCCATATTTCCGTTCGGCGCGCCTGGGCATGGCCTTCGCGGCCCTGGCCACCGTCATCGGCGCGCTCACCGAGCCGCTGATTCCCGCGCTGCTCAAGACCTTGCTGGACCGCGGCTTCGCCGAGGGGCGCATCGACCTGTGGATGGTGCCGGTGGCCCTGCTCGGCCTGTTCGGCATCCGCGGCATGGCGGGCTTCGTGGCGCAGTACGCCCTGTCCTACACCGCCAGCATGGCGCTGCTCAACCTGCGGCGCGCCATGTTCGTCAAGCTCAACGATGCCGAGATGACGCTGTTTGCGCGGCAGAGCGCCAGCAAGCTCTCCAACACCCTGGTGTACGAGGTGCAGACCGGCTCCACCATGCTGGTGAGCGCCATCCTCAGCCTCACCAAGGACAGCCTGACCGTGCTGGCCTTGATGGGTTATCTGTTCTACCTGAACTGGAAACTCACGCTGATCGTGCTCGCGGTATTCCCCGGCCTGGTCTGGATCATGCGCACGCTCTCGCGCCGCCTCTACCAGCTCACCCGATCCGCACAGCAGGCCACCGACGAACTGGCCTATGTGGTCGAAGAAAACGCGCTGGCCCACCGCATGGTGCGCCTGCACGGCGCGCAGCAGACCCAGACCCAGCGTTTTGACACGCTCAGCGTGGCACTGCGCCGGCTCGCACTCAAGTCCACCGTGGCCATGGCCGCCATGACGCCGCTGACCCAGCTGTTGGCGGCCACCGCCTTGTCGGCGGTGATTGCGGTGGCGCTGTGGCAGAGCCAGACGACCGGCGTGACCGTGGGCAACTTCGTCGCGTTCGTCACCGCGATGCTGATGCTGATCGCGCCCATCCGCCACCTGGCCGAGGTCGCCGGCCCCATCACCCGCGGCCTGGCGGCCCTGGAGCGCGGCCTGGAGCTGATCGAGCAGACGGCACCGCAGACCGGCGGGCACCACACGACCGACCGGGTGCGCGGCGGCATCACGTTCGAGGGCGTGTGGGTGCGCTACCCAGCCCGGGATGGCCAGGACGAGCACCCGGCCGATGCCGAGGCGCGCGTGGCGTTGCGAGGTGTGGATCTGGCCATACGGCCCGGCGAGGTGGTGGCCTTCGTGGGGCCATCGGGCTCGGGCAAGACGACGCTGGTCAACCTGCTGCCGCGCTTCGTCGAGGTGTCACACGGCGCTGTGCGCCTGGACGGCGTGGCCTTGCCCGACTGGGACCTGAACAGTCTGCGGCGCCAGTTCGCCATGGTGAGCCAGGATGTGGTGATGCTCAACGACACGCTGGCCGCCAACGTGGCCCTGGGCGCTCGGACGGACGCGGTGGACGAGGCGCGGGTGCTCAACGCCCTGCAGTCGGCCAATCTGGGCGAACTCGTGGGGCGCCTGCCGCAAGGCATCCACAGCCGCGTCGGCCACAACGCGGCCGAGCTCTCCGGCGGGCAGCGTCAGCGCCTGGCCATCGCCCGTGCGATCTACAAAGACGCCCCGGTGCTCATTCTGGATGAGGCCACGTCGGCACTCGACAACGAATCCGAGCGCCTGGTGCAGGACGCCCTGGCACGCCTCATGAAAGGCCGCACCACCCTGGTGGTGGCCCACCGCCTGTCCACCATCGAGCATGCCGATCGCGTGGTGGTGCTGGCGAACGGCACCATCGCCGAGCAGGGCAGCCACGCGCAGCTCATCAAGGCCAACGGTCTCTATGCACGCCTGCACACCCAGGGTTTCTCACCCGATTCCGACGACGTGCCTCCGACACCCAACGACGGCTGACCAGCGCGTGCGGGGAACCCGGCGAGCGGTGTTTTCCTGCGCGCGTGCCCGCACCAGAACACGTGGGGCCCGGCTCTGCCAGGCCGCTTCGCATCGCCGCCTGGGCGGCTGAAAGCTGCGGCCCCGAGTCTGCCTGCGCAGACTTGGACAGTCTGAAGTGACACCGTCTGCGGCGGCGTTCCGGCCTGCAGGGCACACGGAAGGCGGCGCGAGGGGCGTCACAGCAACACGATGTCGTACTGCTCCTGCGTCATCGATCCCTCGCTCTGCAGCGAGATGGGCTTGCCAATGAAATCGGACAGGCCGGCCAGGTGCTGGCTTTCCTCGTCCAGGAACAACTCGATCACCTTGGGAGAGGCGACCACGCGGAATTCGCGCGGATTGAAGGCGCGGGCCTCGCGCAGGATCTCGCGCAGGATGTCGTAGCAGACACTGCGCGCCGTCTTCACCACCCCTTTGCCGCTGCACGAGGCGCAGGGCTCGCTGAGCATGTGGGCCAGCGACTCGCGGGTGCGCTTGCGGGTCATCTCCACCAGACCAAGTTGCGAGAAGCCGCCGGTCATGGTCTTCACGCGGTCGCGGGCCAGCTGCTTGCGGAATTCGGTGAGCACGGCGTCGCGGTGGTCTTCGCGCACCATGTCGATGAAATCGACAATCACGATACCGCCCAGGTTGCGCAGGCGCAGCTGGCGCGCGATGGTCTGGGCCGCCTCCAGGTTGGTGCGGAACACGGTGTCATCGAAATTGCGCGCCCCGACATAGCCACCGGTGTTCACGTCGACGGTGGTGAGGGCCTCGGTCTGGTCGATGACGAGGTAGCCGCCCGACTTCAGGTCCACCCGGCGGCTGAGTGCGCGGGCAATGTCGTCGTCGATGTTGAACAGGTCGAAGATCGGCCGCTCGCCGCTGTAGTGCTGCAGCTTGGCCACCGTATCGGGCATGAACTCGGCGGCGAAGGCCTGCAGCAGGCCGTGCTGCTCGCGCGAGTCGATGCGGATCGACTGCGTCTGCGGCCCCACCAGATCGCGCAGGACCCGCTGCATGAGGTTGAGGTCTTCGTGCAGCAGGCTGGCTGCCGGCTTTCTTGTGGCCGCGTCCTTGATGCGCAGCCAGGTCTTGCGCAGGTAAGCCGTGTCCTCCACCAGCTCTTCATCGCTCGCGTCCTCGGCGTTGGTGCGCAGGATGAAGCCGCCCGCGGCAGTGCCGTCGGTGGTGGCGGTCAGCCGCATCAGGCGCTGGCGCAAGGCCTCGCGCTGCGCGGGCGGAATCTTCTGCGACACCCCGATGTGACTGTCTTGCGGCAGGAACACCAGCAGCCGGCCGGCAATGCTGATCTGGGCCGTGAGCCGCGCGCCCTTGGTGCCCAGCGGGTCCTTGAGCACCTGCACCATCAGCGCCTGACCTTCGAAGATCTGCCGCTCGATGGGCAGCACCGGATCGGGCGTGAGCACGCGCGCGTTGGCGGGGGCCTCGCCCGTGGCCGCCGCCGACGCCGCCGACGCTGTGGGCGCACGGTCGCGCGGCGCGGCGTGCTTGGCGGTGATGTTGGGCATCAGGTCGGCCACGTGCAGAAAGGCCGCGCGGTCCAGGCCGATGTCGATGAAGGCCGACTGCATGCCCGGGAGCACACGCGACACCTTGCCCAGGTAGATGTTGCCGACCAGGCCACGCTCCAGCGTGCGTTCCAGGTGCACCTCCTGCACGGCGCCCTGCTCCACCACCGCCACGCGCGTCTCCTGCGGGGCCCAATTGATCAGGATGTCCTGGGTCATGTGATTGCGTCGTCTCGTTCTTGTTCTGGTAAAAGGCCGCTCCGCTCAGAGCAGTGGCAGGCCGGCAGCGGCCAGCACCTGCGCCGTCTCGAAAGCAGGCAGGCCCATGATGCCCGAATAACTGCCGCTGATGTGGCTGGCCCACAATGCCGCCTGCCCCTGAATGGCGTAGGCGCCGGCCTTGCCCATGGGCTCGCCCGACGCCACGTAACGGCGGATCTGCGCGGTGGTCAGTGGCTCGAAGCGGACCCATGACGTCGACAGCGCCTGCCACATCTCGTCACCGCGGTGCCCCACCCGACCGACCGCCACGGCGGTCAGCACCCGGTGGCGCCGCCCAGCCAGATCGGCCAGCATCTGGCAGGCCTCATCCTCATCCTGCGGCTTGCCCAGGATGCGGCGGCCCAGCGCCACCGTGGTGTCGGCACACAGCACCGGCGCCAGCGGCAGGCCGCGGCGCTGCAGCCGCGCCAGCGAGGCCTGCAGCTTCAGGCGTGTGACACGCTGCACATAAGCGCTGGGCGATTCCCCGGGCAGCACCGCTTCCAGCGCCTCGGCGTCCTCCGCCTCGTCAGGCAGCAGGCGTTCGCACCTCACGCCCCACTGGTCCAGCAGTTGCAGGCGGCGCGGGCTTTGAGAGGCCAGATAAACGAATGCGGTCATGTCAGCAATGGGCGTTTCGCCGCCGGGTCGTCCTCAGGCCAGCCCCCATCCATCGGAAGGCCGTGACCCGCGCAGCGGTGGAGCATTGGCGCCACTCACTCCCGGTGATATGGGTGGTGGGCGTTGATGGACCAGGCGCGGTAGAGCTGCTCGATCAGCAGCACGCGCACCATGGCATGGGGCAGGGTGAGGTCGGACAGGCGCACGCGCTGGTGGGCAGCGGCCCGGAACGCGGGTTCCAGACCGTCCGGCCCGCCAATGACCAGCGCCACGTCGTCGCCTTCCAGCTGCCAGTGACGCAGCTGCTGCGCCAGCGCCACCGTGGTCAGCTGGGTGCCCCGCTCGTCCAGGGCCACCACGCGGCAGCCCCGGGGGATGGCGGCCTGGATGCGCTCGCGCTCAGCCGCCAGCAAGTTCTCCAGCGTCTTGGAGCCGCGGGGTTCTGTCTTGACGGTCTTGAGTTCCACCCGCAGTTCGGGCGGAAAGCGCTTGGCGTAATCGTCGTAGGCCGTCTGGGCCCAGTCGGGCACCCGTTGCCCGACCGCGACGATCAGCAGCCTCATGCCTTTTTCTTGGCCGCCGGCTTGCTTGCCGGCTTGGCTGCGGTGGTCTTGGCTGCGGGCTTCGCAGCCGTCTTGGCAGCAGGCCGGGTGGCGGCGCGCGGCTTGACGACCAGCTTCTGCACGGTTTCTGCCGGCTTGGCGGTCTTGCGAGCCGCTGGGCTCTTGGCCGCTGCCTTCACGGCGGTGGCGGCCGCGGTCTTGGCAGCGGGCTTCACCGCCGTCTTCGCGGCTGCCTTCGCAAGCGGCTTGGCGCCGGTGCGTGTGCTCGTTTTCCCGGCGGGTGCGACCCCATCCGTTTTGGCCGCGGTTTTAGCGGCGGATTTGGCGGCACTACGGGCTACCGCCTTGGCGGGCACAGCCTGCGCTTCTTTCACCGCTTTGCGGGCGCTCTTCTTGGCAGCTGGTGCGCCCGCCTGGGCAGGCTTGGGCGCGCCGTGCTTCAGGCGAACCGGTGTGGCGCCCCAGATTTCTTCCAGGCGGTAGTACTGGCGGATCACGGGCTGCATCACATGGGCCACGGCGGCGCCGCAGTCCACGATGATCCACTCGCCGTTCTCCTCGCCCTCGATGCGCGGCTTGTCAAAGCCGGCCTCGCGCACGGCATCGCGCACGCTGGCGGCGAGTGCCTTGGTCTGCCGGTTGGAGGTACCGCTGGCGATGATCACCCGCTCGAACAGGGGCGACAGGCTTTCGGTATTGAAGACCACGATCTCCTGGGCCTTGACGTCCTCGAGCCCGTCGACGATGGCCCGCTGAAGTTTCTGGATGTCTTTTTTGGCTGTGGTTTCGCTGGTCATGAAGGATTCTGATAAAGGTAATGGGCTGAAATATAGCGTGCGACGGCTTCGGGCACCAGAACGTCCAGGGCGCCCTGACGTCCCACCGACTGTTCGAGCCGCGCGCGAACCGCCGTGGCACTGATGTTCTTGAGCGGCATGTGCAGCCGTTCGTAGGGCAGATCGACAGCGGACAGGTCCATCTCTTGCGACTGGTCCAGCGCCGCGTCGGCACCGATGTGGGTGGCCCGGTCGGCCACCGCCAGCGTGGCATGCTGCAGCACCTCGGGCCAGCGCACCCACTGGCGAAACGCCAGCAACTGGTCGGCACCGAGGATGAGGAACAGCTGCGCCTGCGGGTATTCCGCGGCCAGCTCGCGCAGCGTGTCGGCGGTGTAGCTGGGCCCCTCGCGTTGGATTTCGCGAGCATCAATGCGGGTGTGGGGCAGGTCGCCGAAGGCCTGCTCGCACATGGCGACCCGGTGGTGCGCCGGCGACAGGGTCCGGGACTTGTGCCAGGCCTGACCGGTGGGCAGGATGTGCAGCACGTCCAGGTGCAACTGGGCGATCGCGGTTTCGGCCAGTGTGCGGTGTGCCCAGTGCGGGGGATCGAACGCCCCGCCGAACACGCCCACCCGCTGCACGCCCACCGGTCCGGCTCGTTTCCCTGGCTCGGCCTGCGGGTGCGTCATACCCAGTCCTTGCGCACCAGAAACTGGCGGTACAGCAGGTCTTCCGGCGTTCCTTTTTTTGTTTTTCGCTGGTAGGCCCAACTGACCAGCGGCGGCATGGACATGAGGATGGACTCGCTGCGCCCGCCCGACTGCAGGCCGAAATGGGTGCCGCGGTCCCACACCAGGTTGAATTCGACGTAACGCCCGCGCCGGTACAGCTGGAAGTTGCGCTCGCGCTCGCCGTAGGCCATGTGCTTGCGCCGGTCGACGATGGGCAGGTAGGCATCCAGGAAGCTGTCACCCACAGAGGCCAGCATGGCAAAGCTGCCATCAAAGCCGAGTTCCGAGAAGTCGTCGAAGAAGACACCGCCCACACCGCGCTGTTCGTCGCGGTGCTTGAGGTAGAAATACTCGTCGCACCAGGTCTTGAAGCGGGGGTATTTGTCCACGCCAAAGGGGTCCAGCGCCGACTTGCAGGTGCGGTGGAAGTGGACCGCGTCTTCCTCGAAGCCGTAATACGGCGTGAGGTCCATGCCACCGCCGAACCAGCACACCGGCTCGGCGTTGGCCGGCATGGCGGCGATCATGCGCACGTTCATGTGCACCGTGGGCACGTAGGGGTTGCGCGGGTGGAACACCAGCGAGACGCCCATGGCTTCGAACGGGGCGCCCGAGAGCTCGGGGCGGTGCTGCGTCGCCGAGGGCGGCAGACGCGGGCCACGCACATGCGAGAAACCGCAACCCGCGCGCTCGAACACGGCGCCGTCTTCCAGAATCCGGGTCACGCCAGAACCTTGAAGGGCTTCGCCCGGTTGCTTGCGCCACTTGTCCGTGAGGAAACGGCCGCCATCGACCTGCGCCACGGTGGAGGTGATGCGGTCCTGCAGATCGGTCAGGTACTCGCGTACGTTTTGGGTCGGTGTGCTCATGGGTGCAGAGAGGGTATTGGCAGGTGCACCGTCGCGGCGTGAGCGGCGCGTCCGACGGGCGCGAAGCAGCCGGCATCCGGCGTGCCTGTGCGAACGATCACGAGACGGCGGATCAGCGGTTCAGGCCGGTGACGAAGGTTCAAAGGGCGCGGTAACCGATGTCACGGCGGAACTGCAGGCCATCGAAACCGATGCCCTCGATCAGGCCGTACACGTCCCGGCGCGCCTCGGCCACGGTGGGTGCCAGCACGGTGGCGCACAACACGCGCCCCCCGGCGGTCACCACCCCGTCGGGCGAATGGGCGGTGCCGGCATGGAACACCATGCGGTCCGCCTCGTCGGCGGGCAGACCGGTGATCGCATCCCCTTTGCGGGGTTGCAGCGGGTAGCCGGCGGCGGCCAGTACCACGCCCAGGGCCACACGCGGGTCCCAGTCGAGGCTCACGCGGTCCAGCTCGCCACGTGTGGCCGCCAGCAGCACTTGCGCCAGGTTGCTGCGCAGGCGCATCAGGATCGGCTGCGTCTCGGGATCGCCCATGCGGCAATTGAACTCCAGCGTCTTGACCGCGCCGTCGGGCGTGATCATGAGGCCGGCATACAGGAAACCGGTGTACGGAATGCCATCGGCGGCCATGCCCCGCAACGTGGGCAGGATCACCTCGTCCATGGCGCGCTGGTGCACGGCCGGCGTCACCACCGGTGCTGGCGAGTACGCGCCCATGCCCCCGGTGTTGGGTCCCTGGTCGGCGTCGAGCAGGCGCTTGTGGTCCTGGCTGGTGGCCAGCGGCAAGGCGTGTTCGCCGTCGCACAGCACGATGAAACTGGCCTCTTCACCGCTCAGGAATTCCTCGATCACCACGCGTGCACCGCCCTCGTTGTGCGTGACGCCCAGCGTGTTGTCGACGAGCATGAAATCGATCGCCTCGTGCGCCTCGGCAAGCGTCATCGCCACCACGACACCCTTGCCGGCCGCCAGGCCATCGGCCTTGATCACGATGGGCACACCGTTTGCGTCCACGTAGGCATGGGCCTGGGCCGGATCGGTGAAGGTCTGGTACTCGGCGGTGGGAATGCCGTGGCGCTGCATGAAGGCTTTGGAAAAGGCCTTCGAGCTTTCCAGCTGTGCCGCGGCCTGGGTCGGACCAAAGATGGCCAGCCCGTGGGCACGGAATTCGTCCACCACGCCCGCGGCCAGGGGGGCCTCGGGGCCCACCACGGTCAGTTCGACCCCGTTGGCTTGCACCCACTCGCGCAACGCCACCTTGTCGGTGATGGGCAGGTTGGTCAGCTGGGCATCCCGCGCGGTCCCGGCATTGCCGGGTGCCACGAACACCTGTTCCACACCCGCGGACTGCTTGAGCTTCCACGCCAGCGCATGCTCGCGGCCACCGCCGCCAATCACCAATACGTTCAAACCATTCTCCAAAATGAATCACATCGCCGAACGCCGCGCCAGGCGCGCAACATCCCGGCCCCACCCTGTCGTGCAACAGCCCTCCAACACTCCCGGCACGGGGCCGTCACGCGTCATCCGCTTCAGGGGGTGACGTGCGCAACGCGCCGCGGGGGTGGTCTGCTGCCGCGGCACGGCTCACAGCCCAGCGTTATGGAAGACTTCCTGCACGTCGTCCAGGTCCTCAATCACATCCAGCAGCTTCTGCATGCGCGCGGCATCGTCGCCGCTCAGCTCAATCGTGTTCTCGGGCCGCATGGTCACCTCGGCCACCTCGGGCTGGAGCCCGGCCGCTTCCAGTGCGTTTTTCACCGCCTCAAGGTCGGTGTAGGCGGTCAACACCTCGATGGCGCCGTCCTCATCGGTGACCACGTCCTCGGCACCGGCGTCCAGCGCCACCTCCATCACCCGGTCTTCGTCCGTGCCCGGCGCGAAGATGATCTGGCCGCAATGCTTGAACTGGAACGCCACCGAACCCTCGGTGCCCAGGTTGCCGCCGTATTTGCTGAACGCGTGCCGCACCTCGGCCACCGTGCGGACCTTGTTGTCCGTCATGGTGTCGACGATCACGGCCGCGCCGCCGATGCCGTAGCCTTCGTAGCGGATCTCTTCCAACGCCTGGCCTTCCAGGTTGCCCGAGGCCTTGTCCACGTTGTACTTGATGCGATCGGCCGGCATGTTGGCCGCTTTGGCCTTTTCAATGGCCAGTCGCAAGCGGGGATTCATGGCCGGGTCACCACCACCCTGGCGCGCCGCCACGGTAATCTCACGGATGACGCGCGTCCAGATTTTTCCGCGCTTCTCGTCCTGTCGGCCTTTGCGGTGTTGAATATTGGCCCATTTGCTGTGTCCAGCCACGAATGAATCCTTTTGATTGACCAGAGTTTGGTGTAATTACCCGCGATTTTACGTTTACCCGTCCGACCCTTTTCCACCGCTGCGCACAAGGATGTTGAACATGGCCGAACCGATGCCCATTGCCCAGAATGCAACGACCACCTGTCACCTGCTGCCAGGCCTGGCAAACCGGCACGGCCTCATCACCGGCGCCACCGGCACCGGCAAGACCGTGACCCTGCAGACCCTGGCCGAACAGTTCTCGCGCATCGGCGTGCCGGTGTTCATGGCGGATGTGAAGGGCGACCTGACGGGCATCAGCCAGCGCGGCGACTTCGGCGAGAGGATTGCCAGCGTACTGAGGGACCGCAGCATCACGCTGCCCGCGCCCCACGCCTGTCCCACGACACTGTGGGATGTGTTCGGTGAGCAGGGCCACCCGGTGCGCGCCACCATCTCCGACATGGGCCCGCTGCTGCTGGCCCGCATGCTCGACCTGAACGACACCCAGGCCGGCGTGCTCAACCTGGTATTCAGAATCGCCGATGACAACGGCCTGTTGCTGCTCGACATGAAAGACCTGCGGGCCATGCTGCAGCATGTCGGCGACAACGCCAAGCTGTTCACCACCGAATACGGCAACGTGAGCGCGGCCAGCATCGGCGCGATCCAGCGCGGGCTGATGCAGGTGGAGCAGCAAGGCGGCAGCCAGTTCTTTGGCGAGCCCATGCTCGACATCGCCGATTTCATGCAGTCCGTGGGCGGCCAGGGCGTCATCAACATCCTGGCGGCCGACAAGCTGCTGAACGCGCCGCGGCTGTACGCCACCTTCCTGCTGTGGATGCTGTCGGAGCTGTTTGAGACCCTGCCCGAAATAGGCGACCCCGAGAAGCCGAAGCTGGTGTTCTTCTTCGACGAAGCCCACCTCCTGTTCAAGGACGCACCCAAGGTGCTGATCGAGCGCATCGAACTGGTGGTGCGACTGGTGCGCTCCAAAGGCGTGGGCGTGTACTTCGTGACGCAGAACCCGCTGGACATTCCCGACAGCGTGCTCGGTCAGCTGGGCAACCGGGTGCAGCACGCCCTGCGGGCCTTCACGCCACGCGACCAGAAAGCGGTGAAGGCCACGGCGCAGACCATGCGCCCGAAGGCCGGGCTGAACATCGAGGCCGCCATCACCGAGCTGGCCGTGGGGGAGGCCTTGGTGAGCCTGCTGGACGCGAAAGGCCGGCCGTGCGAGACCGAGCGGGTGTATGTGCTGCCCCCGGGCAGCCAGCTCGGCCCCATCACCGCCGATCAGCGCCGTGCCTTGCTGCAAGATTCCCTGGTGGGCGGCGTGTACGAACAGCAGGTGGACCGGGAAAGCGCCTACGAGTTGCTGCGCGCCCATGCCGGCGGTGCCGCCCCTGCCACCATCGCTGAACCGGCCACGGGCGGCACCGCCGCCGCCAGGACGCCGCGCATCCCCGGCGCCACCCAGCCCGGCGCGTCAGCCAGTGGTGGTGGGGGTGGCGTCGGCAGTCGGGTGAACGAAGCCCTGTTTGGCCGCACCGGCCCCCGCGGCGGCCAGTACGACGGTCTGGTGCAGACCATGGCCAAAACGGCGGCACGCAGCGTGGCCAGCGGCATCGGTCGCCAGCTCGTGCGCGGGGTGCTGGGCAGCCTGCTCGGTGGCAAGCGCTGAGAGCGATGGCGCGCATGAAACTGCTCTCCATCGCGCTGCCATTGCTGCTGGCCGGTGCCGTGCTGGCGGTGCAGACTGGCGCGCTGCAAGGCAGCCCACCGGACGATCTGGGCATACACGAGGGCCGCCTGAAGCCGCCCTCTTCCACCCCCAACAGCGTGAGCAGCCAGGCCGCGCTCTACCCCGAGCACCCGCAGCGGGCCTACGCGGGCATTGAGCCGCTGCCATTCAAACGCGGCGGTGCACCCGCCTCGCTGCAGGCCGTGCACACCGTGCTGCAAGACATGCCGGGCGTGAGCGTGGTGCAACAGCAGGACGGCTACTTGCGGGCGCAGGCGCAGACGCGCTGGCTGCGCTTCGTGGACGACCTGGAGTTCTGGGCCAACCCCGAGCGCGGGGTGGTGGAATTGCGCAGCGCCAGCCGCCTGGGCCATGGCGACCTGGGGGCCAACCGCTCGCGCATGGAACGCGTGCGCAGCGCCTACCTGGCGCTACCCCCTTGAGCGAACCGGGCCGGACCCGACGGGCACCCTGAAAAAGCAGAAGGCCCGGTATCCACCGGGCCTTCTGCAGGAAGCACACCAGCGTCAGCCGGCAGTGGCCTCTTCGGGCTTGGCCTTGCCTTCCTTCTTCGGCAGCGGCTGGATGTCGAGCTTGACTTCCTGCGTTTCTTTGCCGTCTTCGCCGGTCCTGGTTTCCAGGTCCACCGTGAGGCGTCCGCCGTCTGTCAGGCGGCCGAACAGCAGTTCGTCGGCCAGGGCGCGGCGAATCGTGTCCTGGATCAGGCGCTGCATCGGTCGTGCCCCCATCAGCGGGTCGAAGCCCTTCTTGGCCAGGTGCTTGCGCAGCGCATCGGTGAAGGTGACCTCGACTTTCTTCTCGGTCAGCTGGCCTTCGAGCTGCAGCAGGAACTTGTCCACCACGCGCATGATGACGTTCTCGTCCAGCGCCTTGAAGCCGACGATGGCGTCCAGCCGGTTGCGGAACTCCGGCGTGAACAGGCGCTTGATGTCGGCCATCTCGTCACCCGCCACCCGCGGGTTGGTGAAGCCGATGCTGGCCTTGTTCATGGTCTCGGCACCCGCGTTCGTCGTCATGATGATGATGACGTTGCGGAAGTCGGCCTTGCGCCCGTTGTTGTCGGTCAGCGTGCCGTGGTCCATCACCTGCAGCAACACGTTGAAAATGTCCGGGTGCGCCTTCTCGATCTCGTCGAGCAGCAGCACGCAGTGCGGCTTCTTGGTCACGGCCTCGGTCAGCAGGCCGCCCTGGTCGAAGCCCACGTAGCCGGGGGGCGCGCCAATGAGACGGCTCACGGCATGGCGTTCCATGTACTCCGACATGTCGAAGCGGATCAGGTCAATGCCCATGATGTAGGCCAGCTGCTTGGCCGCTTCGGTCTTGCCGACGCCGGTGGGACCGCTGAACAGGAAGGCGCCAATGGGCTTGTCCGCCTTGCCCAGCCCCGAGCGCGCCATTTTCACGCTGGCCGCCAGCACTTCCAGCGCCTTGTCCTGGCCGAACACCACGCTCTTGAGGTCGCGCTCCAGCGTCTGCAGCTTGCCGCGGTCGTCGTTGGATACGTTGGCCGGGGGAATGCGGGCGATCTTCGCCACGATCTCTTCCACCTCGGTCTTGCCGATGGTCTTCTTGCGCTTGGATGCCGGCAAGATGCGCTGGGCCGCGCCGGCCTCGTCGATCACATCGATTGCCTTGTCGGGCAGGTGGCGGTCATTGATGTACTTGGCGCTGAGCTCGGCGGCGGCCTGCAGCGCGGCCACGGCATACTTCACGCTGTGGTGCTCCTCGAAGCGGCTCTTGAGGCCTTTGAGGATATCCACCGTCTGCTCCACCGTGGGCTCGACCACATCCACCTTCTGGAAGCGACGCGACAGGGCCGCGTCTTTCTCGAAGATGCCGCGGTATTCGGTGAAGGTGGTGGCACCGATGCACTTCATCTGGCCGCTGGAGAGCGCCGGCTTGAGCAGATTCGATGCATCGAGCGTGCCGCCCGATGCAGCACCGGCCCCGATCAGCGTGTGGATCTCGTCGATGAACAGGATCGCGTTGGGCTTGTCCTTGAGCGACTTGAGCACGCCTTTGAGGCGCTGCTCGAAATCACCGCGGTACTTGGTGCCCGCCAGCAGCGCGCCCATGTCGAGCGAGAACACCTGGGCTTCGGCCAGGATCTCGGGCACGTCGTTCTGCGTGATGCGCCAGGCCAGGCCTTCGGCGATCGCCGTCTTGCCCACGCCGGCCTCACCCACCAGCAGCGGGTTGTTCTTGCGGCGGCGGCACAGCACCTGGATGACGCGCTCGACCTCGTATTCGCGGCCGATCAGGGGGTCGATCTTGCCGTCCTTGGCCATCTGGTTGAGGTTCTGGGTGAACTGCTCCAGCGGGGACTGCTTCTCGTTGCCCTTGGTCTCGGCCGCCTCTTCGTTCTCGGCGGCGCTCTCGCCGGGCTTGGTGGCCTCGGGCGGGTCGCTCTTGCGGATGCCGTGCGCGATGAAGTTGACCACGTCCAGACGCGTCACGCCCTGCTGGTGCAGGTAGTACACGGCGTGCGAATCCTTCTCGCCGAAGATCGCCACCAACACGTTGGCGCCCGTGACTTCCTTCTTGCCGTTGCCGGTGGACTGCACGTGCATGATGGCGCGCTGGATCACGCGCTGGAAGCCCAGCGTGGGCTGGGTGTCCACCTCGTCGGTGCCGGCGACCTGGGGCGTGTTGTCCTTGATGAAGTTCGTCAGGGACTTGCGCAGGTCGTCGATGTTGGCCGAGCAGGCACGCAACACCTCGGCGGCGCTCGGGTTGTCGAGCAGGGCCAGCAGCAGGTGCTCGACCGTGATGAATTCGTGTCGCTGTTGCCGGGCCTCGACAAAGGCCATGTGCAAGCTGACTTCAAGTTCCTGGGCAATCATGGACACGTCCTTTGGGCTGAAGGTGAAAAGAAAACTTCACGTACGGAGCGTTAAATCTTGGGAAGCGCGTACATGGGGCAGATTCATACTTATTCAACAGGTTCACTGACACATTGCAGCGGGTGGCCGGCCGAGCGGGCCGCCTGCAGGACCTGGTCCACCTTGGTGCTGGCGACATCGCGCGAATACACCCCGCAGATGCCTTTGCCCTCCAGATGGATCTTGAGCATGATCTGCGTGGCCGTCTCACGGTCCTTGCTGAAGAACTCCTGAATGACGTGGACCACGAACTCCATGGGCGTGAAATCGTCATTGAGCAGCACCACCTGAAACATGTGGGGCGGTTTGACGCGCTGGGCCCGGCGTTCGAGCACAACCGCGTCGTCGTTGCCCACGCTGGGAGGAACGGCTGGCGATTCGGGTTTTTTCGGATTCTGGGAAGCCATGGAAATGATTCTAGCGGTGCAACCCTCTCCATGCGCTGGTCGGGTCATCCTAGCGGCACCCTTGGGCCAAGCGCTCGCCGGGGGCATGACGCCACGCTCCCGGCAGCGAACCCGCGCCGCCGCACCGTGACGCCATTGTGCGGCCGGGCACCAGCGGTCAACCACCGAGAACCACCGCTTTTGCGGGTCAGTTCACGGCACGGCGCGACGTGCCGCAAGGGCAGACAGCGCCGGCGTGACCGCTGCCGGTTGTCGGGCTCAACGGCTGCAGAGCCGCGGGTCGTAGACCCAGGGGCGCGACTTGTGTGCCGTGATGCGCCGGGCGTCGGGGTGCAAGGGATTGATGAGCACGTTCAATTCCTCGGGGGCCACCACCGCGGGCACGCAGGCCAGCGCGCAGTGTGCGTCGCGCAGCCAGCGCATGCCCCAGTCCCGGCTGGCACGGCTTGGCGGGATGGCGTCCCAGCCCGGGGACGTGTCCGGGTGGAACCCAGCCCGTCGGCGCCACACCTCGGACGGCACCTCGATCTGCACCAGAAAACGGTCGTCGGGACGTTCCCCGGGATCGAGATGCACCACGGTTTCCAGGCATGCAAGCGCCCGTGACGTGCAGGCGTACACCAGAGGATGACCCGGGTCGCTCCAGCGCCCACCGGACTGCACCGACTCTTCCCCGGTGAGCTCATCAGCGGCGCTCCCGGGCATGTCACCCGCGATACGCCACAACAAGATAGGTGCCGTCATCGGGACTGCCCACTGAGCGGCCGGAATGGCGTGAACCGGCCAGCGCACGCGTGCAGGGCGCTGCCGTGCCGATCAGCGACCGTCACCGCCGGTTCTCGGTGGAGCCTTCCACTGTTGCCTTGAGGCCACGCGCGGCCTGCAAGTGGTCACGCAGATGGGGCAGCATCTTGGTGGCGAACGCCTTCACGTCGGCGTCCTGCGCTTCACGGGAGGCCTTCTCGAACAGCTCGACCGTGTCCTCATGCGCCTCCACACCGATCTGGTTGACATAGCGTCGGTCAAAGTTGTCGTCGCTGAGCGCACCGATCAGCATTTCCTTGCCTTTCTGCAGCAGGGAGGGCTCGGTCGGCGGCTGGTACTGCTTGCTGGCGGCCAGCGCCTTGAGTTCTTCATTGGCACGCGTGTGCTCGTCCACCATGCGCTGGGCGAACACACGTACCTGCTCGTTGCGCGACTTTTCCAAGGCAAGCCGGCTGGCCGATACCTCGGCGTGTCCGTTCTGGGCCGCCTGCTCCAGAAATTCGCGGTCCCGGTTCGTCAGCGACTGTGCCAGCACGGCGACGCTGATCAACAGAGCAGCCGCGCCGCCCACGATACGGAATGGGGTACGTGTCATGGAAAAACTCCTTCGGTGGGTGGACATGAGGGGGCAGGTTGATGGCCTAGGCATGCCCGGTTTCATTCCAGCGAGGTGCGCGGCTGACCCGAGGCAGATCCACCACCGGCGGCACCGCTGGCGGCCGACTGGCCCGAACGCTCGGGCTCCGAGGGCGACGAGATGTCCTTCAACGCCTCAGACGCTTCTTGCGAGCCCCCCTTCACGGCCACATCACCCAGCGACAGCACGCCCACGAGGTGACGCTCGTGGTCAACAATGGGCAGGCGGCGGATCTGGGCGTCACGCATCAGCTGGGTGGCCTCTTCGATCGACTGCTCTTCGTAGCACCATTGCACATCGGAACTCATCACCTGCTCCAGGGCGGTGTTCTGGGGATCGAAGCCCTGCGCCACGCTGCGGATGGTGATGTCCCGATCGGTGAGCACGCCCACCAGTCGCTTGCCGTCGCAGACGGGGATGGAGCCCACGTCCAGTTCGGCCATGGCCTGGGCCGCGAACATGACGGTGTCGCTGGGGGACAGGGTGCGCACGCCGCGCGTCATGAGGTCTCGAACAATCGTCATGGCGATCTCCTTTCACGGGGGTTGAGGTACCGCTGCCGCGGCAACTGCCATGCCCGGCCGGGGCACGCGGGTTGCCCTTCTCCGACATCGCCACCCCGGCGCCGTGGAGCTTCCGACATGAACCGATCCGTGCGATTCCTGGGTCATTCCGTTCATCAGATGCTGGTCGTGTTTCCGGCCGGCCTCCTGCTGACGGTCTTTCTGATCGACGCCGCGACCTGGGTGTGGCCCGGCCACCGCCTGGCAGCACTCAACGATGGGCTGCTGCCCATCGGGCTGGCAGCCGCGGTGGTGGCAGCGCCGTTCGGGTATCTGGATTGGCGCCAGCTGCCAGCCGCCAGTCGGGCGCGGCGCGTGGGTGCCTGGCACGGACTGGGGAACACCGTGGCGGTGCTGCTGTTTCTGGTCAGCTGGTTGCTTCGAAGTGAGGGCGTGCCCCCACCGTGGTTTGCCTTGCTGCCGAGTCTGGCGGCGGGAGGCCTGATGCTGGTCACGGCCTGGCTGGGCGGGGAACTGGTGTCCCGCCTCGGCGTGGGTGTATACGAAGACGCCCACGTCAACGCGTCCAGCTCGTTGACGGCCTCGGAAGCAACGCCCTCGCCTGACGTACCGGGTCACATCGGTCAGGAGCATCCGCTTAAACCCGCCGATCGGGCGGTGCGTGCACCGGCTTCAAGCCAGCCGATCTCTGACAGGCGGCACATCCCCAACGCCCCTGCCAGCGCTCCCGACCTGTCGGTGGCGGGAGAAGAAGATCCGGGAGCGGCCATCGACACGACCGACATGGCACCCCGGGGCAAACGCGGTTCAGGCCCTCGTGGCCGCAGGCGCTGACGGCGACACGGCTCTGCGCAGCGGCATCCCGTTGGTCAGCCCCGCCAGGCGTTGCAGCCGGCCGGCAGCAAGGTCCCGCTCACCAGCCAGGCGCCGTGGCGGTACAGCGACCAGCGGCTAAGCCCCGGCGGTGCCTGCAAGACCCAGACGTGACCCCTCTCGTCGTTCCACACCACGCGCGCCTCGTTGTCCGACAAGGACCTGAGCAGGGCTTCCGGCCGGTCCCGCAACACCACGGTGAAATACCGCGTGCCGTCCGCCTCGGTCGAGCCAGGCCAGAGCGAAGCGCCGGCGGTGATGGCCACCAAAAGCCCGATCAGCCATTGTGGTGGCTGCTGTGTCGCAGGTCGTACCCGCTTTTCCCGGCGCATGAGCACGATACCGCCCCAGATGGGCAGGAGGCCGAACCACACCAGCCAGACAATGTCCCACATCAGCGGGTCGGCCACATCGGTGCGGATGCGGTGAATGCCCAGCAACCAGTGACTCAGCACGGTGTCCACGACGTGCCAGACACCGAAGCTGATCACCATCAGCGCCCAGATGCGCAGGCGGGAAACCGTCACGCGGTGGTGTAGCAGCAGGTACACGCCCGCAAAGCCAACGGCGTACATCAGGGCATGGAACAACCCGTCGAAAAGGATCTGGGTGCGCAAGTCGCGAAACGCGCCCCCGGTCACACCACTGAGCAAATGGTGCCACTGCAAAATCTGGTGCAGCAGGATGCCGTCAAAAAAGCCACCCATTGCGAAGCCGATCAGGCAGGCCGCCAGGCGGCCGTCGCGCACCGGGTTCGACGGCGCATCACCCACCGGCGGGAGATCATCGGTTTCGGCTTCACGGGGCGGTGGGCGGTAGCCGGCACGCCCGGAGGCGATGTCGCTGGTCGTGTCGCTCATGCAGACCCCCTGCGGACGACAGGTGGCCACCCACCCACCCACACACGGGCCCATCGCGACACGGGGCAATTCAGCAGCATCAAACGCTCTCCCGACAACATGCAACAGCTCAGGGGCGGCAAGTGCCATGCCCATGCCGGCTGCTGACCAGCTACGCCTGCGGGGAAAGCCCATCACGGCTGGCGGCCGTGCGGAACGCGACCCCTCGACGTGGCCCCAACGTGCACCACCCCATCCCCAGGGGCACGTCAGCAATCTGCCGAAGGGCTTGCGGCAACTCTTGCCCCGGGCGCAGCCGGCAGGGACGCCACGTCAATGTGCGGGACGGGAGCGCGTGAGCCAGGCGCTCAGCACCATTCCGGCGGCCACACTGGCGTACACCCACACCAGGCTGCGCGTGCTGAGGTGGTGCTCGAAACCCGGCGTCAGGCGCTCGGGCACCAGCTTCAGGTCCACGACGGCGGCCACGCCCGTCACCACCGCCGCGCTGGCGGCCAGGGTCGTCACGCTGGGCGTACGGTTCCTGCGCGATACCAGGCGCTCGAACAGCAGCGCCCACATCACCGCGCTGGCCTCGTGAATGAGTGCGCCTGCGCCTGTGTAGCGCCAGCTTGGCTCTGTCTGCACCAGCGCGCGCTCGCCATACAGCCAATGGCTGGGCGCACTGAGTGTCGTGGCGGCCCGGTGGCCCTCACAGCGGCCACGATAGACCAGGGTCCACATGGACAAGGTGCCCGCGGTCAGGCCGGACAAAAGTGCTCTGGACAACAAATTCATGGCGGAGGTCTCCTGATGACGGCCGGCGTGTGCAGAGAGGGGCCGGGGAATGGCGATTGCCCAGCCATCGGCAAATGGCATACCCCGATCACGGCGACCCCCTGCGAATCCTGGTGTGTGGTGCCAGCGGCTTCCTCGGTACCGACATCGCCCGGGCGCTGGAGCTGCGGGGACATGTGGTGTTGCGGGGCGTTCGCAACCCCGCGCTGCACCAAAGGCAGCACCCCGAACGCCAGTATGTGGCGGTGGACTTCCAGCGCGACCAGCAGGCCGAGGCCTGGTTTGACCGGCTGCAAGGCGTGCATGCCGTGGTGAATGCGGCGGGCATCCTGCGCGAACGGGGGGAGCAGAGTTTCGATGCGCTGCATGTACAAGGCCCCATAGCCCTGTTCGAAGCCTGCGCCGCCGTGGGCGTGGCCCGGGTGCTGCAGATCTCCGCACTGGGAGCCGATGCGCAGGCCACCACGGCCTACCACCTGAGCAAGCTGGCCGCCGACGAAGCCCTGCTCGCGCTGCCCGTGAGCGGCGTGGTGCTGCAGCCGTCCCTGGTGTTTGGCTCCCATGGCGCCAGCACGCGGCTGTTCACCACCCTGGCCAGCCTGCCCTTGCTTCCCCTGCCGGGCGACGGTGAGCAGCTGGTGCAGCCGGTGCACCTGGACGACCTGTGCAGCGCCGTGGTGCTGCTGGCTGAAACCCTCGAACACGAAGGCGAACGCATCGCCGTCGTCGGCCCGCAGGCCCTGCCCCTGCGCGATTACCTGGCCGTCCTGCGGGAAGGCATGGGCATGGGATCCGCGCGATTTTTTTCGGTGCCCGGCGCGCTGGTGGGCGCCGCCGCCCGGCTGGGCGACCACCTCACCGGCGCCCTCCTCGATCGCGACAGCTGGCGCATGTTGCAACGCGGCAGCACCAGCAGCGACGCCACGCTCAGCGAGGTACTGGGACACCCGCCGCTCGCGCCCGTCCAGTTCATCGAGCCGCAGGACCGCGCCGCCCTGGCCAATGCCGCCCGCCTGGCCTGGTTGCTCCCCCTGGTGCGCCTGTCGCTGGCCCTGGTGTGGTTCGCTGCCGGGGTGGTGTCACTCGGACTCTACCCCGTGGAGGACAGCCTGGCCTTGCTGGCACGGGTGGGCGCGGGCCCTGAACTGGGCCGGCTCCTGCTGTACGGCGCCGCGGGGCTGGACATCGCGCTGGGCGTGGCCACCCTGGTCTGGCCGCGGCGCGTCCTGTGGGTTGCCCAGGCCGCGCTGGTGCTGGGCTACACGGCCGTCATCACCGTGTTCTTGCCCGAGCAATGGCTGCACCCCTTCGGCCCCGTGGTGAAGAACCTGCCGTTCCTCGCCGCACTGGCGCTGCTGTACACGTTCGAGGAGCGTCGATGAGCTACGAGGTGTGGAAGTGGCTGCATGTGCTGTCGTCCACGGTGCTCTTCGGGACCGGTCTGGGCTCGGCCTACTACCTGTTCTTCGCCAGCCGCACGCGCGACCCCCGGGTCGCCGCGAGCGTGGTCGGCCTGGTGGTGTGGGCCGACTGGATCTTCACCACCACCACCATCATCTTCCAGCCCGTGAGCGGCTGGTACCTGGCGAGGTTGGCGGGATTTCCCTTGTTCAGCCCCTGGCTGATGTGGACCTATGCGCTGTACCTGGTGGCGGGCGCCTGCTGGCTGCCGGTGGTGTGGATGCAGATCCGCATGCGTGACATGGCACGCCAGGCGGCGGCCGAGGGTACCGAACTGCCCCCGCTGTACTGGCGCTACCTGAACTACTGGGTGGTGCTGGGCATACCGGCCTTCTTTGCCCTGGTGATCATCTTCTACCTGATGATCACCAAACCCATGTGAGCCCTGGAGGGGGTCTACAGCTGGTTGTGGATGTCGGTGGCCGCAATGGCACCCTGACCAAAAGCCACCGCGATCTGGTCCAGTCCCCCGGTCACATCGCCCGCCGCGTACAGGCCCGGCACATCGGTGCGCCCGTGCGCATCCACCCGCAGATCGCCCTTGGGGTCGCAGGTAGCCCCCAGCGTGCGCCCCAGTTCGGCTCTCGGCCGGCTGCCCAGCGCGGAATACAACACGGCACAGCGCAGCGACTCACCGCTGTCCAGCGTCAGCACCACACCTTCGTCGTCGCACTCGGCGCACGACAGCCGGGCGTCCTGCCAACGCACGCCCCGCTCCTGCAGCTGCTGCTGCCCATCGGCCGACAAGGGCTGCGCGTTGTGCGGCGGCACGCGCAGCAGCAGCACATGGGGGCTGTAGTGGCGCAGGAACAGGGCCTCGCGCACCGCATGGGCATCGGCGCCCACCACCACGATGCGCTGGCCGGTGTGCTCGTAAGCGTCGCAAATCGGGCATTCGCGCAGCAGGCCGCGGTCCCACACCGCGCGCATGCCGGGCACCTCCGGGTCGCAATCGCGCGAGCCTGTCGCGAGCAGGACGAAACGGGCTCGCCACTGCTGTCCGTCGGCCTGCACGCAGAAGCCCCCATCGGCCAGCAGATCGATGGACGACACCAGGGCGTGCACCGTCTCGCCGCCAAAACGGTACAGCTGCTGGCGCAGCCGCTCCAGCAACTCGTGACCGCCCACCCCGTCGGGATAACCCGGTACGTTGTGCGAGCGGTCGATGCGCAAGGCCCGGGCTTCCCCGCTGTCGAGCACCACCACCGAGCGGTGGAAGCGCTTGAGGTAGATCGCCGCGGTCAGACCCGCCGGACCCGCCCCCACAACCAAGCAATCGAGCACAGGCGGGTCCATGGTCCACTCCCCGGGTTTTTTTCTGGCAGCCGTGACAAAGGACTGCCACACCACCCAAGGGCAAGCCTCATACCCGACGGGTTCGTTACCTGCGCGCAGGAAACCATCGCACCGAGTCCGTTGACAACTGGCCAGCCATCGCCCGTGGGTCGTCTGCGGCCGTACGAAACCCAGGCCACCGAGGAGATGGCCTGAGCGCAGAGCTTGACGGCCGTCAACTCAAATCAGGGTTTACCCGCATAAAGTAGCGTGGCTGTTGATGGATTTGCAAAAGCTCACATTGCCCCCGCGACAGCAGCAACCTTTGACCCAGCATCAAGAAAGTGAGTCTCTCCATGCGTTCCCCCATCACCTGGTCCCTCCGCGCCCTGGCCATGGCCTCTGTGCTGTGCACCACAGCGGCGCTGGCACAAAGCAATGAACCCGTGTCACCGGTTCCGGCCCCCAAGGCGGTGAATCCCGCGGCCGTCGAGCTCGGGAAAAAGCTGTTCTTTGATCCACGCCTGTCCAAGTCGGGTTTCATTTCGTGCAACAGCTGCCACAACCTGAGCATGGGAGGCACCGACAACCTCAAGACCTCCATCGGCCACAACTGGCAGCAGGGCCCAATCAACTCGCCCACCGTGCTCAACTCGAACCTCAACTTGGCGCAGTTTTGGGACGGCCGTGCGAAAAACCTGAAGGAACAGGCCGGCGGACCGATCGCCAACCCCGGTGAAATGGCGTTCACGCACGAACTGGCGATCGAAACCCTGAAGTCGATTCCGGGCTATGTGGCCGAATTCAAGCAGGTCTTCAAGACCGACGCGCTCACCATTGACCAGGTCACCACCGCCATTGCCGCGTTCGAGGAAACCCTGGTGACGCCCAACTCGCGTTTTGACCAGTGGCTCGACGGCGACAAGACGGCCCTCACCAAAGACGAACTGGCGGGCTACCAGCTGTTCAAAGACAGCGGCTGCGTCGCCTGCCACAACGGACCCAACCTGGGCGGCAACTCGTTCCAGAAGATGGGTCTGGTGCAGGCTTACAAGACCGCCAGCACGGCCGAGGGTCGCAAGGCCGTCACGGGCAAGGATGCCGACCGCCTGAACTTCAAGGTGCCCACCTTGCGCAACGTGGAACTGACCTACCCCTACTTCCATGACGGCGAGGCCGAAAGCCTGACCGTCGCAGTGGACCTGATGGGGCGCCTGCAACTGGGCCGTGAGTTCACCAAGGATGAAAATGCCCAGGTGGTGGCTTTCCTGAAGACGCTGACCGGTCAGCAGCCGCAGTTGACCCTGCCCATCCTGCCCCCCTCGACCGACGCCACACCCAAGCCACGCCCATTCAACTGAGCGGCGCTGCGCGCACAAAAAAAGCCGACCCGAAGGTCGGCTTTTTTTCGCTTGGAGACGAGGGCGTTGTGCCCTCGTTCGCGGCGGTGATCAGTTGCGGGTCTGGTCGACCAGCTTGTTCTTGGCGATCCAGGGCATCATGGCGCGCAGCTGGGCACCCACCACTTCGATCTGGTGATCGGCGGTGTTGCGGCGGCGAGCGGTCATGCTCGGGTAGTTCAGGCGGCCCTCCTGGATGAACATCTTGGCGTAGTCGCCGTTCTGGATGCGCTTCAGGGCATTGCGCATGGCCTTGCGCGACTCTTCGTTGATGACCTCGGGGCCGGTCACGTACTCGCCGAACTCCGCGTTGTTGGAGATCGAGTAGTTCATGTTGGCGATGCCGCCTTCGTAGATCAGGTCGACGATCAGCTTCAACTCGTGCAGGCACTCGAAGTAAGCCATCTCGGGCGCGTACCCGGCTTCGACCAGGGTCTCGTAACCCATCTTGATCAGCTCGACAGCGCCACCGCACAGGACGGCCTGCTCGCCGAACAGGTCGGTCTCGGTCTCTTCCTTGAAGTTGGTCTCGATGATGCCGGCCTTGCCGCCACCGTTGGCCATGGCGTAGGACAGGGCCAGGTCACGGGCCTTGCCGCTCTTGTCCTGGTGCACGGCCACCAGGTGGGGCACGCCGCCGCCCTGGGTGTAGGTGTTGCGCACGGTGTGGCCGGGAGCCTTGGGGGCAACCATCCACACGTCCAGATCGGCGCGGGGCACGACCTGGTTGTAGTGCACGTTGAAGCCGTGCGCGAAGGCCAGGGAGGCGCCCTGCTTGATGTGAGGGGCCACGTTGTTGTTGTAGACCTCGGCGATCATCTCGTCGGGCAACAGGATCATGACCACGTCGGCGGCCTTGACGGCTTCATCCACTTCCATCACGGTCAGGCCGGCCTTGCCGACCTTGTCCCAGGAAGCACCGCCCTTGCGCAGACCGACCACGACCTTCACGCCGCTGTCGTTCAGGTTCTGGGCGTGGGCGTGGCCCTGCGAGCCGTAACCGAGGATCGCGACGGTCTTGCCCTTGATCAGGCTCAGGTCACAGTCTTTGTCGTAAAAAACTTTCATCTTGTTTCTCCAGTGGTTTTAAGGGGGTTGTGCCGTTCTTCGCGAGCCTGTCGACGGGCTCTCGGGAGCCCGGCGGGTGCAAGCACCAGCCGGGGTTCGACAGGCTCAGCCCGAACGGGCAAATGGCTGAGCCCCGATATCTCAGACGCGCAGGATTCTCTCACCCCGGCCGATGCCGCTGGCGCCGGTGCGCACCGTCTCCAGAATGGCGGAGCGGTCGATCGCCTCGATGAAGGCGTCGTTTTTGCCCAGATCGCCCGTGAGCTCGATGGTGTAGCTCTTGTCGGTCACGTCGATGATGCGGCCGCGGAAGATGTCGGCCATGCGCTTCATTTCTTCGCGCTCCTTGCCCACCGCGCGCACCTTCACCAGCATCATCTCGCGCTCGGTGTAGGCACCTTCGGTGAGATCGACCACTTTCACCACTTCGATCAGGCGGTTCAGGTGCTTGGTGATCTGCTCGATGACATCGTCCGACCCGGTGGTCTGGATCGTCATGCGCGAAAGCGACGGGTCTTCCGTGGGGGCCACGGTCAGCGACTCGATGTTGTAGCCACGGGCCGAGAACAGGCCCACCACGCGCGAAAGCGCGCCCGGTTCGTTTTCGAGCAGGACGGCAATGATGTGTTTCATGATGAGGATTCCTCTTTTCTGAGCCCTCCCCCGCGCACGGTAATGCGCAGGCTTGGCTGCAGATAGATTCGTCTAAGGGAACTGCCGGGCGCAGGCGGTCAATCGCCCGGTGCCCGACAGAGGGAGAGGATCAAAGCTCTTCGGAGCCGAGCAGCATCTCGGTGATGCCTTTGCCAGCCTCGACCATCGGCCAGACGTTTTCCGTCGGGTCGGTGCGCACGTCGATGAAGACGCAGCGGTCCTTGATGGAGCGGGCCTCACGCAAGGCGGCCTCGACGTCTTGTGGACGCTCGACCAGCATGCCGACGTGGCCATAAGCCTCGGCCAGCTTCACGAAGTTGGGCAGCGCATCCATGTAGCTGTGGCTGTAGCGGCCCTGGTAGATCAGTTCCTGCCACTGCCGCACCATGCCCAGGTAGCGGTTGTTCAGCGCCAGGATCTTGACCGGCGTGCCGTACTGCTGGCAGGTGGACAGTTCCTGGATGTTCATCTGGATCGAGCCTTCGCCCGTGACGCACCAGCAGTCGGCGTCGGGCTTGGCCAGCTTGATGCCCATGGCATACGGCAGGCCCACGCCCATGGTGCCCAGGCCACCGGAGTTGATCCAGCGGCGCGGCTCATTGAACTTGTAGAACTGCGCGGCGAACATCTGGTGCTGACCCACGTCGGACGTGATGTAGCAGTCGTCGTCCTTGGTGAGGTCCCAGAGCTGCTCCACCACCCGCTGCGGCTTGATGACCTGCGTGTTGGCCCGGTCAAAGCGCAGACAGTCGCGCGAACGCCAGGTCTCAATGGTTTCCCACCAGGACGACAGGGCCTTCTCGTCTGGCCTGGCCTGGCTTTCCTTGATCATGTTGATCAACTCGGTCAGCACGTCCTTGACGTCGCCGACGATCGGCACGTCCACCTTGACGCGCTTGGCGATGCTCGACGGATCGATGTCGATGTGGATGATCTTGCGTTCCACCGACGCAAAGTGCTTGGGGTTGCCGATCACCCGGTCGTCAAAACGAGCGCCCACGGCCAGCAGCACATCGCAGTTCTGCATGGCGTGGTTGGCTTCGACCGTGCCGTGCATGCCCAGCATGCCCAGGAACTTGCGATCCGTCGCCGGGTAGGCACCCAGGCCCATCAGCGTGTGGGTGACGGGGTAGCCCAGCAGGTCCACCAGGGTGCGCAACTCGGGCACGGCGTTGCCCAGCAGCACGCCGCCGCCGGTGTAGATGTAGGGGCGCTTGGCGTTCAACAGCAGTTGCAAGGCCTTGCGGATCTGGCCGCCGTGGCCCTTGCGCACCGGGTTGTAGGAGCGCATTTCCACCGTTTCGGGGTAACCCGTCCAGGCGGTCTTGTTGAACGAGATGTCCTTGGGGATGTCGACCACCACCGGGCCGGGGCGGCCTGTGCGGGCAATGTGGAAGGCCTTCTTCATCACCATGGCCATGTCGCGCACATCCTTGACCAGGAAGTTGTGCTTGACGATGGGGCGGGTGATGCCCACGGTGTCGCATTCCTGGAACGCGTCGGAGCCGATCGCGGCCGACGGCACCTGGCCACAGATGATGACCATGGGAATGCTGTCGGTGTAAGCCGTGGCGATACCGGTCACCGCGTTGGTGACGCCGGGACCTGACGTGACCAGGGCCACGCCCACGTCGCCCGTGGCACGCGCGTAACCATCCGCGGCATGCACCGCCGCCTGTTCATGGCGCACCAGCACGTGTTGCATGGTGTCCTGCTTGTACAGGGCGTCGTAAATGTAGAGAACAGCACCGCCGGGGTAGCCCCAGATGTACTTGACACCTTCGGCCTGCAGGGCGCGCACCATGATTTCGGCGCCCATGAGCTGTTCGGATGCGGGGGTTTGGCCGGCCGCAGCCGCGGCCGAGGCCATTTCGGCCTTTGTGATTTCCATGATCAACCTTTCGAGAATTTCTCTAACGAAATACCTTGGGTGCCTCTGCGCCAACTCTTGTGAAGCGGTGTCGAGACTTGAGACCAATGGCCATGAACGGGCGAATACCCCGTCGGACCCTGATCCGTTTGCGAGTGTTGAGAGCAACGCGCATTATCGCACCGCCACATCCGCGATACCCGTGCACGCCCGTGAAGACATTCGAAAATGGCCTGCATTTGCTGCAATGCGACAATCGGCACCCCACAGCCCGGCGAGATGCCGGGCTTCCATGCCCGCTGCTCCCTGCCTTCCGATGACGACACCGCCCGCCACCAGCACCCCGCCCGAGGCCGCACCCCTGATGGCCCCTCCCCTGATGCGCCGCATGGCCTGCTGGCTTTACGAGGGCATGCTGATGTTCGGCGTGGTGTTCATCGCCGGCTACCTGTTCTCCACCCTGACCCAGACACGGCATGCGCTGGACAACCGGCACCTGCAGCAAGCCTTCCTGTTCGTGGTGTTCGGCATCTATTTCGCCTGGTTCTGGGCCAAGGGTCAGACATTGGCCATGAAGACCTGGCACATCCGCGTGGTGAACCGGCAGGGACAGGCTTTGTCGCAAGGGCATGCCCTGCTGCGCTACCTGCTGTCGTGGCTGTGGCTGCTGCCTCCGCTGGCCGTGTCGGGAGCGCTGGGCTTGCCGGGAGGCGAGGTGGCGGTGATCACCATCGGCTGGATCACCGTGTGGGCGCTGCTCTCGCGCTTCCACGCTGAACGGCAATTCCTGCACGACGCCCTCGCAGGCACGCGGCTGGTGCACTACCACCCCCCCGAACCGCCCAAGCGCAAGCGCTGAGCCATGGCTCGCGGCCTCTATACGTCCTTCCCCACAGCCTTTTTGCCCATGAACGCTCCCACCTTTTCGCTGTGCGTGTATTGCGGTTCGCGCCCTGGCGAGAACCCGGCCTTTGCCGACGTGGCCCATGCCGTGGGCACATGGATTGGCCGCCACGGCGGCCAGCTGGTGTATGGCGGCGGCTGCCATGGCCTCATGGGCATCACCGCCCGGGCCACACTGGACGCGGGGGGCCGCGTGGTGGGCATCATCCCCCAGGCACTGGTCGAGAAGGAATGGGCCAACCGCGACTGCACGGAACTGCATGTGGTCGACACCATGCACGAGCGCAAACGCCTGATGGCCGAGCATGCCGACGCGTTCCTGGCGCTGCCGGGCGGCATTGGCACCTTCGAAGAATTTTTTGAGGTCTGGACCTGGCGCCAGCTGGGCTACCACGACAAGCCGGTCGGGCTGCTGAATGTCCAGGGCTACTACGACGGCCTGCTGGGCTTCCTGGAAACGGGCGTGGCCCAGGGCTTCATGAACGACTGGCAGATGAACCTCATCCGCGTGGGCACGAAGCCCGAGGCGCTGTTGCCCGAACTGGTACAGGCTGCCGGGCTGGCCCCGGCGGCCCGGGTCGAGGCGATCTGAGCGGGTGAAGGCGGCATTCGGCAAAAGCCGAGCGCCGCCCCCGCCAGATCGGGGCCGGCGGCCGGCGGCCGGCGACCGGCGACCGGCGACCGGCGACCGGCGCGGATCAGACCGCGGTTTCGTCTTCCTCGCCGGTGCGGATACGCACCACGCGCTCCACCGAGGTGACGAAAATCTTGCCGTCGCCGATTTTGCCGGTGCGCGCCGCGCGCACGATGGCGTCCACACAGCGGTCCACATCGTCCGACTTCACCACCACCTCCAGCTTGACCTTGGGCAGGAAGTCGACCACGTATTCTGCCCCGCGGTACAACTCGGTGTGCCCTTTCTGACGGCCAAAACCCTTGACTTCGGTCACGGTGAGACCGGTCACACCCTGTTCGGCCAAGGCTTCGCGAACCTCTTCCAGCTTGAAGGGTTTGATGACAGCGGTGATTTGCTTCATGCGGAAAGCTCCAGGGTGCGGGTGACGGGAAAACAAAACTGTATCACGCAGGCCGCAGCCCCGTTGACGGGTCAATGGGGCGAGTTCCCGCGTGGCACCGCTGTGCTGAAATGGTGGCCTTTCAGCTGATCACGACACCATGAACGCCCCAGCCCTGCCTCGCCATGTACCGCTGACCGTCGCATTTCGAGGGGGCTACCCCGAGAACGTCCACTACGGGTCACTTGCCGTGGTCGATGCCCAGGGCCGCCTGCTGGCCAGCGTGGGCGACGTGGAAACGCCGCTGTTCACGCGCTCCGCGCTCAAACCTTTCCAGGCCATGCCACTCATCGCCCGCAGCGCGGCACGCGACGGCCTGGGCGATGCCGACATCGCCCTGCTCTGCGCCAGCCACAGCGGTGAACCCATGCACGTCGAACGCGTCGCCTCGCTGCTGGCGCGCATCGGTGCGGGTGAGACCGACCTGGCCTGCGGATCGCATGTGCCGTTCTTTTTTGCAACGACCGGTCGCTCTCCTGAGCCGGGTGCCCGTTTCACGCGCCTGCACCACAACTGCTCGGGCAAACACACCGGCATGCTGATGCTCGCCCATGCCCTGGGCCAGCCATTGACCGGATACCTCGACACGCAGCACCCGGTGCAGCAGGCCATCGCGGCCAGCGTGAGCCATTTTTGCGGTGTGCCGGTCGACCAGCTGGTGCGCGGCACCGACGGCTGCAGCGCACCCAACTACGCGGTGCCGCTGCGCGCCCTCGCCCATGGCTTCGCCCGGCTCACACGGGAGCAGCCCGACGCGGTCTATGGGGACGCGCCTCTGCGCACCGCCCGCGCCATGAGCCGCCATCCCGAGCTGGTCAGCGGCCAGGGCCGCAACGACCTGGCGCTGATGCACGCCGGACGCGGCGACTGGGTGAGCAAGGTCGGCGCGGACGGGGTGCAGGCCCTGGCCAGCTTCAGCCGTGGCATCGGCATCGCGGCCAAGGTGAGCGATGGCGCGCTGGCGCCGCTGATGGTCGCGGTGGTGGCCGCGCTGGACCAGCTGGGCTGGCTCGACGATCAGCACCGTGCCGATCTGGCCAGCCTGATTCCGCCACCGCTGAAAAACGCGGCCGGCATCGAGGTGGGCGAGATGCGGGCCGTGCTGACGCTGGGGTGACGCTGAAACGCCCCACCTGGGCAAGCCCTGCGACAGGCTCAGGGCGAACAGGGACAGGGACAGGGACAGGATCAGGGCAAACGCAAAGCCAGGATCTGGGCAGAGAATGGATGGCGAAGCGGCGAGGCGACTGACGCTTCATCACGAGCGCCGACAAATCCGTTCAGGCTGAGCCTGTCGAAGCCGTCGCACGCTGGTCCCGCTGAACCGCCTCAAGCCCTGTACTTGCTCGTGACGGGATAACGCCAGTCCTTGCCGAAGCTGCGGTGGGTCACGCGGATGCCCACGGGTGCCTGGCGGCGCTTGTACTCGTTGATGCGGATGAGCCGCACGACCTGGTCCACGTCCGCAGCAGAGAAGCCATCGGCCACGATCTGGGCGGGGCTCTGGTCGTTCTCCATGTAACGCTCGATGATGGCGTCCAGCACGGCGTACTCGGGCAGGCTGTCCTGGTCTTTCTGGTCGGCCCGCAGCTCGGCGCTGGGCGGGCGCGTGATGATGCGTTCGGGAATCGGGTTGGCGCCGGTGCCGTACGGATCGTGCGCGTTGCGCCAGCGCGCCAGCCGGAACACCATCGTCTTCACCACGTCCTTGATCACGGCAAAGCCGCCGGCCATGTCGCCATACAGCGTGCAGTAGCCGGTGGCCATCTCGCTCTTGTTGCCGGTGGTCAGCACGATGCCGCCGAACTTGTTGGACAAGGCCATGAGCAACGTCCCGCGGATGCGGGCCTGCAGGTTCTCCTCCGTCGTGTCTTCGGGCAGGCCAGCAAACTCGGTAGCCAGGCTGGCCTTGAAGGCTTCGAAATGGGGGGCGATGTTGATCACGTCGTGGCGCACGCCCAGGCGTTCGGCCATGTCCTGCGCGTCGATCCAGGAAATATCGGCCGTGTAGGGTGACGGCATCATGACCGTGCGCACCCGGTCGCGGCCCAGCGCGTCGACCGCGATGGCCAGCACCAGCGCGGAGTCGATGCCGCCCGACAAGCCCAGCAGCGCGCTCGGAAAGCCGTTCTTGCCGATGTAATCGCGCACGCCCAGCACCAGCGCATGCCACAGGTCGGCCTCGGTGCTGTGGTCGCGGTCCACGGTGGCGGCGATCTGCCAGCCCTTCTCTTGCCGGGTAAAACAGCAGTCAAACAGCGTTTCCTCGAAGCTGATGGCCCGGCCGGCCAGCGTGCCATCGGCCGCCAAGGCAAAGCTGCGCCCTTCGAACACGATCTCGTCCTGCCCGCCCACGAGGTGGGCGTACACCAGGGGCAGGCCGGTGGCGCGCACCCGCTCGCGCATGGTGCTCTCGCGCTCACCCCCTTTGCCCGTGTGAAAAGGCGAGGCGTTGATGACCACCAGCAGCTCGGCGCCAGCGGCCACGGCGTCGGCCGCGGGCGCGTCGAACCACGCGTCTTCGCAGATCAGCAGGCCCACGCGCACACGGCCGCCGTCGGCTGTGTCCACATCGAACACGCCGGTGGTTGCGCCCGGCACGAAGTAACGCCGTTCATCGAACACCTGGTAGTTGGGCAGTTCGCGCTTGGCACAACGCATGTGCACCTGGCCTTCGAGCAGCACCGTGGCGGCGTTGTAGAGCCAGGCCACCGACACGCTGCGCTGGCGGTGGGCACCCGCTTCGGGCTGCGCCACCCGCGCCGGATGACCCACCACGATGTGCAGGCCTTTGAGGCCGGCGGTCTCTTGCGCCACGGCTTTCAGGGCATCATCGCAGGCGTCGATGAAAGCCGGGCGCAAGAACAGGTCTTCCGCCGCGTAGCCGCAGATGGCCAGCTCGGGCGTCAGCAGCAGGCGCGCGCCTCGCGCATGGGCCTGATGCGCCGCGTCGATGATTTTCCGGGCATTGCCCGCCATGTCGCCCACCACGAAGTTGAGCTGGGCCACGCAAATTGGAAGAGTCATGCAGTCTGGAGAGAGGGTCGAAAACAGGGCGCCGGAGGGCCTGCAGGAGGCATCGGCGGATTATGTCACCCGGGTGTTTTCCACGCCTTGCGCCATTCCCGCTGCCGCCTGGGACGCGCTGCTGACGAACGAGCCCGACCCCAGCCCCTTCGTGCGGCATGCCTACCTGAGCGCCCTGCACGAGAGCGGCAGCGCGCGCATGGACGCGGGCTGGCAGACGCAGTTCCTCACGCTCTGGCAGGGCGATGCGCTGGTGGCCGCAGCGCCCCTGTACCTGAAGAACCATTCCTACGGCGAATACGTGTTCGACTGGGCATGGGCCAACGCTTATGCCCAGCACGGGCTCGACTACTACCCCAAAGCGCTGGTGGCGGTGCCCTTCACGCCCGTGCCGGGCGCGCGCCTGCTGGCGCGTGATGCGCAGGCGCGCGCCGCGCTGGTGAGGGCGCTCATCGCACACGCCAAAGACGAAGACCTGTCTTCTCTGCACCTGTTGTTCGGGCAGCCACACGACATCGAGGCGTGTGCCTCGGCGGGCATGATGCTGCGCCACACCGTGCAGTTCCACTGGAAAAACGTGGCCCCCACGCTCCCCGCGGCGCAAGACCCGCAAGCCGAACCGCGCTTCACGGATTTCGACCACTTCCTGGCCAGCCTGCAGCAGGAAAAGCGCAAGAAGATCCGGCAGGAGCGGCGCAAGGTGGCCGAGGCCGGCGTCACGTTCCGCGGGTCACGGGGGACCGACATCAGCGCGAGCGACTGGGCGTTTTTCTACCGTTGCTACCAGCGCACCTACCTGGAGCACGGCAACGCGCCCTACCTGACGCCCGACTTTTTCCGCCGCATGGCCCAGACCATGCCGCAGCACTGGCTGATGTTCGTCGCCGAGCGCGGCGGGCAGCCGATCGCCAGCAGCCTGATCGGCATCGATGCCGAAGCACGGGTGGCCTACGGCCGCTACTGGGGCGCGCTGGAGCGGGTGGACTGCCTGCACTTCGAAGCCTGCTACTACCAGCCGCTGGCCTGGTGCATCGACCATGGCTTTGTGCGCTTCGAGGGTGGTGCACAAGGCGAGCACAAGATGGCCCGCGCCCTGCTCCCGGTCATGACCACCAGCGCGCACTGGCTGGCCCACCCGTCGTTCGCCGACGCGGTGGAGCGCTTCCTGGACCGGGAGCGCAGCGGCGTGGCCGGCTACATGGACGCCCTTGAACGGCACAGCCCCCTGCGCCGGACATAAAAAACGCCTGCGGCGACCGGCGCGGCAGGCGTTTTGGGCAGTCACGCGGGTGCTCAGCCCTGGTTCTTGGCCTTCTCATAGTTGGCAATGCCGTCGACGATCTCCTTCTTGGCCGACTCGATGCCTTCCCAGCCCAGCACCTTCACCCACTTGCCCTTTTCCAGGTCTTTGTAGTGCTCGAAGAAGTGGGCGATGGCGTTGCGGCGCATGGCGTTCACGTCTTCGATGTCCTTCCAGTGCTCGTACATGGGCAGGACCTTGGTGGTGGGCACGGCAATCACCTTGCCGTCCACGCCGGCTTCGTCTTCCATCATCAGGATGCCCAGCGCACGGCAGGGCACCACCACGCCAGGGTGCAGGGCGTAGGGCGTGATCACAAGCACGTCCACCGGGTCGCCGTCACCCGACAGGGTCTGGGGCACGTAGCCGTAGTTGGTCGGGTAGTGCATGGCCGTCGTCATGAAACGGTCCACGAACAGGGCACCGGTTTCCTTGTCCACTTCGTACTTGATCGGGTCGGCATTCATCGGAATTTCGATGATGACGTTGAACGACTCGGGAGCCTTGCTGCCAGGGGTGACGTTGTCTAGTGACATGAGATCTTGTGTAGTTGATGGGAAACGGGTGCCTTCCGGGCAGCACGGGCACGAGCCAAAGCCCCGAAGGGCAGCGCAGGCCGTCGGCGCCTAGGATTTACCCTGATTTTACTGATTCGAACCTTACTTCCCGTCAACGCTGGCGCACAGAAACGCCGTTACCCGCTAGATTGCGTGTGTTGGCCAATCGCCCTGCACCGGCGCCGATCAAACGGTGCGACACGGCAGCGAGGAAGCAACGCAGCGGGGGTGACCCGGGGAGCGTTGCCCCTTCCAAGTCGAAACGAGCAGGAGAAACACATGGTTGGACAATCTGCGCTGATATTCGCGCTGGTGTGCGGGCTGGTGGCGGTGGCTTACGGTTTCTGGTCCCGCAGTTGGATCCTTTCGCAGGACGCGGGCAACGCCCGCATGCAGGAAATCGCCGGGGCCATCCAGACCGGTGCGGCCGCCTACCTGGCGCGTCAGTACAAGACGATCGCCATCGTCGGCGTGGTGCTCACGGTCCTCATCGGTGTTTTTCTTGACGGACTCAGCGCGGTCGGCTTCGTGCTCGGCGCCGTGCTCTCGGGCGCCTGCGGCTTCATCGGCATGAACATCTCGGTGCGCGCCAATGTGCGCACCGCGCAGGCCGCTACCCGGGGCATCGGCCCGGCGCTGGACGTGGCCTTTCGGGGTGGCGCCATCACCGGCATGCTGGTGGTGGGCCTGGGCCTGCTGGGCGTGGCCGGGTTCTTCTGGTTTCTGGTGGGCAACGGTAACCTGACCCCCACCGCCAACTTGGCGCAGCTGCTCAACCCGCTGATCGGCTTTGCCTTCGGCTCCTCGCTCATTTCGATCTTTGCGCGCCTGGGCGGCGGCATTTTCACCAAGGGCGCTGACGTGGGCGCCGATCTGGTGGGCAAGGTGGAGGCCGGCATTCCGGAAGACGACCCGCGCAACCCGGCCGTGATCGCCGACAACGTGGGCGACAACGTGGGCGACTGCGCCGGCATGGCGGCCGACCTGTTCGAAACCTACGCCGTCACCCTGATTGCCACCATGGTGCTGGGCGCGCTGATGGTGGCCGCCGCGCCCATGCAGGCGGTGCTCTACCCGCTGGTGCTCGGCGGTGTGTCCATCATCGGCTCGATCATCGGCTGCTTCTTCGTCAAGGCCAGCCCCGGCATGAAGAACGTGATGCCCGCGCTCTACAAAGGCCTGGCCATTTCGGGCCTGCTCTCGCTGGTCGGTTTCTATTTCGTCACGGCATGGGTGATGCCGGACAACGCCATCACCGCCACCGGCAGCCAGCTGCGCCTGTGGGGCGCCTGCGCGGTGGGGCTGGTGCTCACCGCCGCACTGGTGTGGATCACCGAGTTCTACACCGGCACGCAGTACAGCCCGGTGAAGCACATCGCGCAAGCCTCCACCACCGGCCACGGCACCAACATCATTGCCGGCCTGGGCGTGTCCATGCGGTCCACCGCCTGGCCGGTGCTGTTCGTGTGCGTGGGCATTCTGGTGTCGTACCAGCTGGCGGGGCTGTACGGCATTGCCACAGCGGCCACGTCCATGCTGAGCATGGCCGGTATCGTGGTGGCCCTGGACGCCTATGGCCCCATCACCGACAACGCTGGCGGCATCGCCGAAATGGCCGAGCTGCCCAGCAGCGTGCGCGACGTGACCGACCCGCTGGACGCCGTGGGCAACACCACCAAGGCCGTCACCAAGGGCTACGCCATCGGCTCGGCCGGCCTGGCCGCCCTGGTGCTGTTCGCCGATTACACGCACAAGCTGGAGACCTACGGCCACCAGATCAGCTTCGACCTGAGCGACCCGCTGGTGATCGTGGGCCTGTTCATCGGGGGCATGATTCCCTACCTGTTCGGCGCCATGGCCATGGAAGCCGTCGGACGCGCCGCGGGTGCGGTGGTGGTGGAGGTGCGCCGCCAGTTCCGCGACATCCCCGGCATCATGGAAGGCACGGCCAAGCCCGAGTACGGCCGCGCGGTGGACATGCTGACCACCGCCGCCATCAAGGAAATGGTGATCCCGAGCCTGCTGCCGGTGGTGGCGCCGATTCTGGTCGGCATCTTTCTCGGCCCCAAGGCACTGGGCGGCCTGCTCATGGGCACCATCGTCACCGGCTTGTTCGTGGCCATTTCCATGTGCACCGGCGGCGGCGCCTGGGACAACGCCAAGAAGTACATCGAAGACGGCCACCACGGTGGCAAGGGCAGCGAGGCGCACAAGGCGGCCGTCACCGGCGACACCGTGGGCGATCCCTACAAGGACACCGCCGGCCCGGCTGTGAACCCGCTGATCAAGATCATCAACATCGTGGCCCTGCTGATCGTGCCGCTGCTGCCGATGGCTTGACAGCTCCCGCTTCCCCATGGGGCCCGCTTCGCGCGGGCCTTTTGCTGGACGCTTCAGCAGCGCACCGGGTTGCGGCAATAGCGATCCAGCTCGCGTACCGTGCTGCGCCCGGCGATGGTCTGACGCGCGCGTGGGCCCACTTCCAGGCTCAGCTTCATCTCGTACTTGCGGAAGAAGTCGTCGAACAGTTCACCACCCAATGTGCCGGTGGCGGTGAGCGTGTCGGCCTTGGCATCGTGCTCCAGCAGCACCGCACACAGGGGCTGCTCGGCCGGGCCGGCCAGCACCTGGGCACCGCGGGCCGGGTCGTACTGGCTGTGGTCGGCGCAGCAGTGAATGAGGTCTTCGCCCTTGCTGGGCGTCTGCGGGTTGATCGCCGCCCCTTTGCGAAAGCTGATGAAGCTCAGCTCTTTGGTGGGATACACCAGCTTGTGCGCGCAGATGGCCGAAAACGCCACCAGGCTGCGCCGGGGACCGACGCCGCCCGGCCACTGATAGGTTTGCTGGTCCTTGGTGCGCAGCGTGGCCGGCTGCGCCGCCTTGCCCAGGTCCAGCAGGAACACGGGGGTGGCCTCAAAGGGGTAATGGAACAGGTAGTTCACCTGCCGGCGCAGGCTGGCTGCCTTCAGCGGCTCTCCCAGCTCATCGACCAGCAACACCCGCCCATGATCGCGCGCCACGGCACTGGCCGCCCAGGCGCTGGACGCCAGCAGGCTCCCCAGAGCGCCCGAGCCCAGCGCGCACGCTTCCACAAATTCCCGACGATCCATGCCTTGACTCCTGGAAAGGGAAGGACCAGGGATGTGGCCCTCGCCCGACAAGTGAAGCCCAAGGCGGCACCACCTGTCAATACGTGGCGAGCCGCGTGCGGGGGTGAGACGCGCAGAAGGCCCGGGGCGACCCGTCTCAATGGCGTGATCCGCTAGCATCCCCACTCCCCCGCCTGCATTCGAGGCATTGGGGCCGCCAGGTCCCTCCCATGCGCCGACAGGCTTCCTTCTGTTCACCGGAGTCTCTTCATGACCGACCGTCGCACCCTGCTCAAGGGCGCAGCCGCCTGGGGCACGCTGGCCGCCAGCCCGCTGCCAGGCCTCACCCAGCCCCTCATCACCCCCTCCAGCACCGAACTCATGCCCAAAGGCCGTCAGCGCCGCGTGGTCGTGCTGGGCGGCGGCTGGGGTGGTATGACCACCGCGCGCTACCTGCGCGAAACCGCACCCGACCTGGAAGTGGTGCTGCTGGAGAAAAATCCGGTGTTCTGGTCCTGCCCGCTGAGCAACAAGTGGCTGATCGACGTGGTGGAAACCGACGCGCTGGTGCACTCCTACACCGCGCCAGCACGCCGTTACGGCTACACCTTCGTGCAGACCGAGGTGACCGACATCGACCGGTCCAAAAAACGCGTACACACGGCCCAGGGCCACCTCGACTACGACTGGCTGGTGGTGTCGGCCGGCATCCGCGTGAGCTACGAACCGTGGTTCGGCAACGACCGGCGTGCCATCGAGCACACGCGCAGCCACTTCGCCAGCGCCTACGTGCCCAGCGCCGAGCACCTGGCGCTGAAGCAGAAGATCCAGAACTTCAAGGGCGGCACCATCGTCATGACGCTGCCCCCGCCGCCGCACCGCTGCCCGCCGTCGCCTTACGAGCGCGCCTGCCTGATGGCGGCCCATTTCCAGGCCAACAAGATCCCGGCCAAGATCCTCATCCTCGATCCCAAGCCGCGCATCGCGCCCATCGGCGCCGGCTACCGGATGGCCTTCGAAGACCTGTACGAGGACACCATCCAGCACATCCCGAATGCCGCCGTGCAGTCGGTCGACCCGTTCAACAAGCGCATCCGCACGGCGGCGGGTGAGTTTGCGTTTGACGACGCCATCCTCATGGGCCACCACCAGGCGCCCGATCTGGTGTGGAAACTCGGCGCCATTGGCCGCACAGCCGAAGGCAAGCCCACGCAATGGGCCGATGTGCATCCCGAGTTGTACCACCTGCGCGACGACACCAGCATCTTCGTCATTGGGGACAGCGTGGGCGCCGTGTCGCCGCAGTTTGGCCACTACCCCAAGAGTGGCCACGTGGCCAACCGCATGGGCAAGAGCGTGGCGCAGTACATCGCCCAGCAGGCCAGCAACCAGGCCATGCGCCCGGTGATCATCGACAACCTCTGCTACATGCTGGTGAACACCGATCCCAAGGAAGCCATCAGCGTGCAGTTCGATTACCACATGGGCCCCGAAGGCCATCTGGTGCAGACGCAGACCGACGACCACCAGCGCCGCGCCGAGCTGTGGTCGGAAGACCTGCGCTGGTACGGCCTGATGATGAAGGACTTCGTGCAGGGCTGAGCCCGGCCCGGGCGCTCACTGGTTGAGCTGCGCCCAGGCCTTGTCCAGCCGTTTGATGCTCACCGGCTGCGGCGTGCGCAGTTCCTGCGCGAAGAAGCTCACGCGCAACTCCTCCAGCAGCCAGCGCAGCTCCTGCAGCCGGGCGTCCTGCACGCCCTTGCGCTCAGCCACCAGGCGCCAGAAACGCTGGTCCTGCGGGCGCAGTTCCGCCAGTTTCGCGGCGTCGCGGGCCGGGTCGGCGCGCAGTTTGTCCAGCCGCAATTGCACCGCCTTGAGGTAGCGCGGAAAGTGCTGCAGCTGGGCATAAGGCGTGACCAGCAGGAAGCGCTTGGGCACCAGGCGCTGCAGCTGCTGGGCGATGTCGGTGGCCACGTCGGCCGGTGGCTTGCTGTCTTTCAGCTTGCGCGCCGCCGCCGCGTATTCGGTGAGGATCAGGCCTGCGTTGCGGGCGATCTCGGTAGCGATCAGCGTGAGGCGGCCACGGCCCTCTTCCACGCGCTTCTTGAACGCGGCCTCGTCGGTGGGCAGCGGATCGGCCAGGAAGGCGCGATCCAGCGCCAGTTCGATGATCTGGCTGCGCAGCTCTTCCAGCGTGCCGCCGCCCGCGCCAGCGTCCGTCTTGCCGACCTGCATGTAGGCCGCGGCCATGGTCATGAGGCCGGGCAGGTTCTTCTCCAGGTACTTGAGCGCGTCCCGGATCTGCAGGGCGAAGAGGCGGCGCAGGCCTTCGCGGTGGCGCGCCTGCGCCACCTCGGGTTCATCGAACACCTCGATCGACACCCCGTCGGTGTGGTCGATCAGTGCCGGGAAACCGATCAGGATCTGGCCGCCCTTGCGAATCTCCATCAACTCCGGCAGCTCGCCGAAGCTCCAGCTGGTGTGGCGCTGGGCAGCGCTAGCGGCGGGCCCTGCGGGCGCGGCCGGTGGCGGCGTCGTGCCGCGGGGCGACCCCTTGGCGCTTGCCGGCGTGTCAGCCTGAACTGACGCACTGGCGGTTGCCGGAGGCGCGGTGCGCAGACCCTCCAACTTCAGCGAGGCCAGCGCCTGGAAGGCGCCGCGCGCCTGCCCGCCCAGTTCGGCCTTCAGCGCCGCCAGGCTGCGACCCTGCCCCAGCTGGCGGCCGTGCTCGTCCACCACGCGCAGGTGCATGAAGTGGTGCGGCGTGAGCATGTCCACCTTGATGTCGTTGCGCACGATGTCCAGCTGCGTGGCCTCGCGCACCAGCTTCAGCAGCGCGTCCATCAGGTTGCCGGCGCCAAACACGGCGGGCTCGCTCAGGGCAGCGGCGAATTTTTCGGCCGTGGCCGGCAGCGGCACCAGGCGCGAGCGCGGGCGCTGATGCAGGGTCTTCAGCAGGGCCAGCAGCTTGTCTTTCAGCATGCCGGGCACCAGCCAGTCGATGGGGTCTTCGCTGACCTGGTTCAGCGCGAAGATGGGCACAGTCACGCTCAGGCCGTCGCGCGGGTCGCCCGGCTCGTGCAGGTAGGCGCAGGCACAGTCCACACCACCCAGGCGCAGCGTCTTGGGGAAGGCCTGCGTGGTGATGCCGGCCGCCTCGTGGCGCATCAGCTCTTCCTTGGAGAGCAGCAGCAGCCTGGGGTTGAGCCGGACCGCCCCCTGGTACCAGCGCTCGAAGCCAGCGCCGTTGCACACGTCGGCGGGCAGTTGCGCGTCGTAAAAGGCGTAGATCAGCTCGTCGTCCACCAGCACATCCTGCCGGCGCGACTTGTGCTCCAGCTCGGCCACCTGCTTCACCAGCTTCTGGTTGGCGGCCAGGAAGGGCAGACGCGTTTCCCACTCGCCGGCGACCAGGGCTTCGCGGATGAAGATTTCGCGCGCGCCGACCGGGTCCACACGGCCGTAGTCGGTGCGGCGGTTGTTGTAGATCACCAGGCCGTAGAGCGTGGCGCGCTCCAGTGCCGACACGCGGGCCGCCTTCTTTTCCCAGTGCGGGTCCAGCAGCTGTTTCTTGATGAGGTGGCCGCCCACCTGCTCCAGCCAGACCGGCTCGATGGCCGCAATGCCGCGGCCAAACAGGCGCGTGGTTTCCACCAGTTCGGCGCAGACGATCCAGCGGCCCGGCCGCTTGCTCAGGCGCGCGCCGGGGTGGCGGTGGAACTTGATGCCGCGCGCGCCCAGGTACCAGTCTTCGGTCTCGCTCTTCCAGCCGATGTTGCCCAGCAGGCCCGAGAGCATGGACAGGTGCAGCTGCTCGTAACTGGCTGGCGTCGTGTTGATGGCCCACTTGTGCTCGGCCACCACGGTGTGCAGCTGCGTGTGGATGTCGCGCCACTCGCGCACCCGGCGCACGTTGATGTAGTTCTCGCGCAGCAGGTTCTCATACTGCCGGTGGCTCAGCTTGTGGTCCTTGCCGTGGCCGCCCTTGCTGTCTTCCAGCCACTTCCACAGCTTCAGCGTGCCGACAAACTCGCTCTTCTCGTCATCGAACTTCGCGTGCTGCTGGTCGGCCTGGGCCTGCTTCTCCAGCGGGCGGTCGCGCACGTCCTGCACGCTCAGGGCCGAGGCGATCACCATCACCTCGTCCAGCGCGCCGCGCTGCTGAGCCTCCAGAATCATGCGGCCCACGCGGGGATCGAGCGGCAGGCGCGAGAGCGTCTGGCCAATGGGCGTGAGTTCGTTGGCTTCGTCCACCGCGCCCAGCTCGGACAGCAGCTGGTAACCGTCCACAATGGCGCGCTTCTGGGGCGGTTCGATGAAGGCGAAGTCTTCCACCGCGCCCAGACGCAGTGCCTTCATGCGCAGGATGACGCCGGCCAGCGAGCTGCGCAGAATCTCGGGGTCGGTGAACGCGGGGCGGGACTGGAAGCTGGCCTCGTCGTACAGGCGGATGCAGATACCGTCGGCCACGCGGCCGCAACGGCCCGCGCGCTGGTTGGCCGCGGCCTGGCTGATGGGCTCGACCATCAGCTGCTCCACCTTCTGGCGGAAGCTGTAGCGCTTCACGCGCGCCGTGCCCGCGTCGATCACGTAGCGGATGCCCGGCACGGTGAGCGAGGTCTCGGCCACGTTGGTGGCCAGCACGATGCGCCGCCCGCTGTGGTCCTGGAAGATGCGGTCCTGCTCGGCCTGGCTCAGCCGCGCAAACAGCGGCAGCACCTCGGCATTGCGCAGCACCGGCTGGTGGGCCAGGTGCTTGCGCAGGTGGTCAGCCGCTTCGCGGATTTCGCGCTCGCCCGGCAGGAACACGAGGATGTCGCCTCCCGGGCCGGCGCCGCCGCGCCACAACTCGTCCACGCCATCGGCAATCGCGTTGTTCAGGTCGAACTCGCGGCTTTCCTCAAAGGGGCGGTAGCGCACCTCCACCGGAAAGGTGCGGCCCGACACCATGAGCACGGGCGCCGGGCCGTTTTTTGACGCGAAATAGCGGGCGAAGCGGTCGGCGTCGATGGTGGCCGAGGTGACCACGATCTTCAGGTCGGGGCGGCGCGGCAGCAGCTGGCGCAGGTAGCCCAGCAGAAAGTCGATGTTCAGGCTGCGCTCGTGGGCCTCGTCGATGATGATGGTGTCGTAGGCGCGCAGGTCCGGATCGGTCTGCGTTTCGGCCAGCAAGATGCCGTCGGTCATGAGCTTGACGGAGGCGTCCTTGCTCAGACGGTCCTGGAAGCGCACCTTGAAGCCCACCACGTCACCCAGCGGCGTCTTCAGCTCCTCGGCGATGCGCTTGGCCACGCTGCTGGCGGCAATGCGCCGCGGCTGGGTGTGGCCAATCAGCTGGCCGCGCTGCCCCGGCTTCGCGTTGAGCTTGCCACGGCCCATGAGCAGCGCGATCTTGGGCAGCTGCGTGGTCTTGCCCGAGCCGGTCTCGCCGCAGACGATGACCACCTGGTGCTCGCGCATGGCCGCCTCGATCTCAACGCGGCGCGCGGAGACGGGCAAGGATTCGGGAAATTCGATACGCAGCGGGGCAGAGGACAAGGTCACAACTTCAGTCAAAATCGGGCAACCGGTCATTATCCCTGTCCCTTCGCTCTGCTGTCTGTTCGCCCCATACACCACCTCGCTGCCCGAGCCGCTCACCGCCCATGTCCACCGTTTTCAACTTCACCTTTGTCCCGTGGTTCCGCTCGGTCGCGCCCTACATCCACAAGCACCGCAGCAACACACTGGTCGTCGGCATTGCAGGTGAAGCCATTGCCGCCGGCAAGCTGCAGAACGTGGCGCAGGACCTGGCGCTGATCCAGAGCATGGGCGTGAAGATCGTGCTGGTGCACGGCTTTCGCCCCCAGGTGAATGAGCAGCTGCTGGCCAAAGGGCACGAGCCCAAGTATTCGCACGGCATGCGCATCACCGACTCGGTGGCGCTGGATTGCGCGCAGGAAGCCGCCGGGCAGCTGCGATACGAGATCGAAGCCGCCTTCAGCCAGGGCCTGCCCAACACGCCCATGGCCGGCGCCACGGTGCGCGTGATCTCGGGCAACTTCGTCACCGCGCGACCCGTGGGCCTGATGGACGGGGTGGACTTCCAGCACTCGGGCCTTGTGCGCAAGATCGACACCGAAGGCATCCAGCGCACGCTGGACATGGGCGCGCTGGTGCTGCTCTCGCCCTTCGGCTTCTCGCCCACCGGGGAGGCCTTCAACCTGACCATGGAGGACGTGGCCACCTCGGTGGCAGTGTCCCTGCAGGCCGACAAGCTGATGTTCCTGACCGAGGTGCCCGGCATCCGGGTGGATGCCAACGACGCTGAGAGCGAGATCGACACCGAGCTGCCGCTGGCCGACGCCAAGCGCATGCTCGCCGCCCTGCCCCGGGCCACCCAGCCCACCGACACCGCGTTTTACCTGCAGCACTGCATACGCGCCTGCGAAGGCGGCGTAGACCGCAGCCACATCCTGCCGTTCTCGGTGGACGGCGCGCTGCTGCTGGAGATCTACACCCACGACGGCATCGGCACCATGGTGGTGGACGAAAAACTGGAGAGCGTGCGCGAAGCCACCATGGACGACGTGAGCGGCATCGTGGCGCTGATCGAACCGTTCGAGAAAGACGGCACGCTGGTCAAGCGCGACCGCACCGAGATCGAGCGCGACGCCGGCTACTACACCATCATCGAGCACGACGGCGTCATCTTCGGCTGCGCCGCGCTCTACCCCTACCCCGAAGCGCGCACCGGCGAGATGGCGGCCCTCACCGTGTCGCCCGACACCCAGAGCCAGGGCGACGGCGAGCGCCTGCTCAAGCGCATCGAAACCCGTGCCCGCGCCCAGGGCCTGCAGAGCATCTTTGTGCTCACCACCCGCACCATGCACTGGTTCATCAAGCGCGGCTTTGTGCAGGTTAACCCCGAGTGGTTGCCGGAAGCCCGCAAGCGCAAGTACAACTGGGACCGCAAGAGCCAGGTGCTGGTGAAAAAGCTGTCCTGACGCGGGGGCCTGCGCCGGGAACCCGCCGCGAGCGCCGAGCCCCCTCTCTCTCGATCTCGCACGGCCCCGCCGGTTTGACAATTGTCAAAACCTTGGCGCGGGAAGGGTCGATACTGGTCAGTCAACTTTTTTACTCCAGACCGAGCCATGCCCGAACGCGCCACGACCCGTCCCGCCTCTGCCGCCCCCTCCGCTGCCTCGACGCCGACTCCCGCCAAGGCCCGGGGTGACGCGAAGGCCGGCCCGACGCCACCCGCGGGGCGTGCCCGACGCACGACAGCGCCTGAGGGTGCCGCCGCGGCGCCGCGGACCACCCGCACCCGGCGCACCCCGGCGGCTGCCGCGGTTGTGCCAACGCCCGATGCGGACGCGCCGGCCCCGCGCAGCACCCGCCGCCGTACCGCCACGGTGGTGAGCGCGGCCGAGACGCCCCGCCGTGTCGCCCGCGGTGACACCACCGGCACCACGCAACCGAAGAAGATCCGCCAGCGCGCCGTGGACGAGGCGGTGGCCGCGCGCCAGGGGGCGCAATTCGCCGCCGTGCAGGACATCCTCAGCAGAACCAGCGGTGCGCCAACAGAGCGGGCCGAGTCGCTGCGCGCCATCCTCGAAGGCGCCGCACCCGATGACGCCAAAGCCATCCGCCGCCTGCTGAAGCAGGAGGCCCAAGTGGCCCGCAGCGAGGCCAAGGCCGTGGCCAACCCCGACGAGGTGCTGGCGGCCGACTGGCGCAGCGGTGCCTATCCTTACAAGAACCTGCTCTCGCGCCGCGTGTACGAGGCGCAGAAATACCGCCTGCAGGTGGAGCTGCTCAAGCTGCAGGCCTGGGCCAAGGACACCGGGCAGCGCATCGTGATTCTGTTCGAAGGGCGCGACGCCGCCGGCAAAGGCGGCACCATCAAACGCATGATGGAACACCTCAACCCGCGCGGTGCGCGCGTGGTGGCGCTGGAAAAACCGAGCGAGGTGGAGCGCGGCCAGTGGTACTTCCAGCGCTATGTGCAGCACCTGCCCACGGCCGGGGAAATCGTGCTGTTCGACCGCAGCTGGTACAACCGCGCCGGCGTGGAGCGCGTCATGGGTTTCTGCAGCGACGCCGAATACCAGGAGTTCATGCGCCAGGCGCCGCAGTTCGAACGCCAGCTGGTGCGCAGCGGTGTGCACCTCATCAAGTTCTGGTTCTCGGTGAGCCGCGAGGAACAGCGCCGCCGCTTCAAGGAACGCAAGGCGCACCCCCTCAAGCAATGGAAGCTCAGCCCGATCGACCTGGCCTCACTCGACAAGTGGGACGACTACACCAAGGCCAAGGAATCGATGTTCTTCGAGACCGACACCGCCGACGCGCCCTGGACCGTGATCAAGAGCGACTGCAAGAAACGCGCACGCCTCAACGCCATGCGCTACGTGCTGCAGAAACTGCCCTACACCAACAAGGACCCGGCCAACATCGGCGCGCTGGACTCGCTCATCGTGGGCCGTGCCCATGTGGTGTACGAACGCGGCGAGCGCCCGGGCAGCGCGATCCTGTGAGCCCCCACGCTCCGCCGCTGCGCGGGTCGCTGGACGAGACCGAGCCAGAGGCGCCGTCCCTTCGGGCTGTCCAGCCCTGCGCAGGCAAGACTGGAGCCGCAGCTCTCAGCCCCGAGGAGGCTGATCCGCCTGGGGGCGGCTCGGCGGCGGATCGCTGTGCTTGCCAGGCCGAAGCGCAGCGGGCTCAGGCCCGCGGGCGCTGAAGCAAGAGCAACGCCGCCAGCAGCAGGATGCCGCTGAAGCACAGGAAGGACCAGTTGGCGATCGACAGGCTGAGGAACGTCCAGTCCACTTCGCTGCAGTCCCCGCTGCCGCGGAAGATCATGGGAATGGCCCGCTTGAGCGGGAACGACTCGATCATGCCGAAGAAGTCGCGCCCGCAGCTCAGCACCTCGGGCGGGTTCCACTGCAGCCAGCTCTGGCGTGCCGCCACGAAGGCGCCAAACCCGGCGAGCAGACCCATCAGGCCGACCGCCACCGTGCGCCCGCCCGGCCGCGTCGCGAACGCCGCAAGGCCGGCCACCACCGCCACCAGCACCAGCGCATAGCGCTGCACGATGCACATGGGGCAGGGCTCCAGGCCCACCACATGCTGCAGGTACAGGCCGAAGGCGAGCAGGCCGACGCATCCCGCCGCGATCAGCGCCAGGATGCTGCGGCCCTGCCGCTCGAAGAAGGAAGGTGTGACGGTGGGGATGGCGTGAATCAAGTCAATGTCCTTGCAGGAAAACGCGGGCCTTGCGCGGCGACACCAGCAGTGTCTCACCATCGCGCAGGCCCATCTCCCTGAATTGTTGCGCAGGAATCTGCGCCTCGATCAGGGGGTCATGTCCTTCCGGATGAGTACTTTCGAGCGGCATGAGTTCCAGACGCGCAATCGGCCCGACCACAATGGCCCGGCTCAGCTGGGCCACGATGCCCTGCGGGCGGCCGGCGGCGTCCAGACCTTCACCCGTGTGGTAACGCTGCACGTCCAGGTCGTGCGGGCGCACATAGGCAAAGGCCTGCGCGTTCTGCGCGTTGGCGTGCTCGGGCGTGTCGATGGACACGCCGTCCAGGTGCAGCAGGCCCTCGTGGGCACGGCCGTGGAACAGGTTCACGTCGCCCAGGAAGCCGTACACGAACGGGCTGGCCGGGTGGTCCCACACGTCCTGCGGCGAGCCGACTTGTTCGACCACGCCGCTGTTCATGAGCACCACGCGGTCGGCCACTTCCAGCGCTTCTTCCTGGTCGTGTGTGACGAAGATGCTGGTGACATGCAGCTCGTCGTGCAGGCGGCGCAGCCAGCGGCGCAGTTCCTTGCGCACCTTGGCGTCCAGCGCGCCAAAAGGCTCGTCGAGCAGCAGCACCTTGGGCTCCACCGCCAGCGCACGCGCCAGGGCGATGCGCTGGCGCTGGCCGCCGGACAGCTGCGAGGGGTAGCGGTCGGCCAGCCAGTCCAACTGCACCAGCTTGAGCAGATCCGTCACCTTGGCCTTGATCTGCGCCTCGCTCGGGCGCTGGCCGCGTGGTTTCACGCGCAGGCCGAAGGCCACGTTCTCGAACACGGTCATGTGGCGGAACAGCGCGTAGTGCTGGAACACGAAGCCCACGTTGCGTTCGCGCACATGCACGTCGGTGGTGTCTTCGCCACTGAAGTGGATGCTGCCGCTGTCGGGCGTTTCCAGCCCGGCGATGATGCGCAGCAGCGTGGTCTTGCCGCAGCCCGAGGGGCCGAGCAGCGCCAGCAACTCGCCGGAATCGATGTCGAGGTTGACGTTGCGCAGGGCCTGGAAGCTGCCGAACTGTTTGTTGACGTTGCGGATTTCAATGCTCATGGAGAACTCACTTCGTGGTCGCTGCGGTCGGCAGCGGGGACATGACGGCAGGACGCTCGGGTGGCAGTTCGGCCAGGGCCTTCATCTCGTGCTCCATGCGCCACTCGGCCACCGACTTGATGACCAATGTCACCACGGCCAGCAGCGCCAGCAACGAGGCGACGGCGAAGGCGGCCACCGACTGGTACTCGTTGTAGAGAATTTCCACGTGCAGCGGCATGGTGTTGGTCTGCCCACGGATGTGGCCCGAGACCACCGACACGGCACCGAACTCGCCCATGGCGCGGGCGTTGCACAGGATGACGCCGTAGATCAGACCCCATTTGATATTCGGCAGGGTCACGTACCAGAAGGTCTGCCAGCCGCTGGCGCCCAGCACGATGGCGGCCTGCTCTTCGTCGTTGCCCTGGGCCTGCATGAGCGGAATGAGTTCACGCGCGATGAAGGGAAAGGTGACGAAGATGGTGGCCAGGATGATGCCGGGCACGGCGAACACGATCTTGATGTCGTGCTCCATCAGCCAGGGGCCCAGCCAGCCCTGCGCGCCGAACACCAGCACGTAGATCAGGCCCGCCACCACCGGCGACACCGAGAACGGCAGGTCGATCAGCGTCGTCAGGAAGGATTTGCCCCGGAATTCGTATTTGGCAACACACCAGGCCGCCGCCACGCCGAACACCAGGTTCAGCGGCACGGCAATCGCCGCGGTGAGCAGGGTCAGGCGGATGGCGGACCAGGCGTCGGGCTCGCGCAGGGCTTCTGCATACGCCTGCCAGCCCTTGCGCAGCGCCTCGGTGAACACCGCGGCCAGGGGCAGCACCAGGAACAGGAACATGAACACCAGCGCCACGCCGATCAGCGTGCGTCGCACCCAGGCAGATTCGGTGGTGCCGCGCCGGGCGGTTCTCACAACAGTCGTGCTCATTGGTTGGTACCACCCGAACGCTTGCGCTGCCAGGCCTGCAGGCCGTTGATGAGCAGCAGAAGAACAAAAGAAATCACGAGCATCACGGTGGCCACCGCGGTGGCACCCGCGAAGTCGTACTGCTCCAGCTTGCCGATGATGATGAGCGGCGTGATCTCCGACACCATGGGCATGTTGCCGGCGATGAAGATCACCGAGCCGTACTCACCGATGGCGCGGGCAAACGCCATCGCAAAGCCGGTCAGCAGAGCAGGCGCGATAGTCGGAAAAATGACGCGGCTGAAGGTCTGCCAGCGGGTGGCGCCCAGGCAGGTGGCGGCCTCCTCCAGTTCCTTCTCCATGTCTTCCAGCACCGGCTGCACCGTGCGCACCACAAAGGGCAGGCCAATGAAGATGAGTGCAATCACCACCCCGTTGCGGTTGAACGCGAGTTGGATGCCGTAGGGCTCCAGAAACTGGCCGATCCACCCATTGCCGGCCAGCAGCGCGCTGAGCGAGATGCCGGCCACGGCAGTGGGCAGCGCAAACGGCAGGTCCACGAGCGCGTCCACGATCTTCTTGCCCGGGAAGGTGTAGCGCACCAGCACCCAGGCCACCAGCAGGCCAAACACCACGTTGACCATTGCCGCAATGAAGGAGGCGCCAAACGTGAGCCGGTACGAGGCCATCACGCGCGGCGAGGTGACCGCTTCCCAGAACGCGGGCCAGGTGAGCGTGAAGGTCTTGAAGAGCAAGGCCGACAGCGGGATCAGCACGATCAGGCTCAGGTAAAAAACCGTAAAACCCAGCGTGATGTTGAAGCCCGGCAGCACGCGGCGCTTGGTGCGCCGGGGATGCTCCCCCCGCGAAAGGGGAGCCGGAAAGGTGGTCGTGTTCATTCTGTGAAATTTGTCACATGAAAACCATGCGAGCGATAGGGTTGACGTGCGATCACGCTTCAGCCGGGCTGTTAGAAGAGAGGTCTTGCGTGCCGATGTGGACCGGGTCCCGCCGCCACGCCCACGCCATCGGAAAGGACGTTCCCCATGCAGCACAGCCAGCCACCTCCCGACCAGGCCTTGGCCGAACACCCGCTGGAATACTCAGACCCCGACCTGCGCGCCTACTCCGAAGAGCAGGCCGAAGACATCCTGGAGAGCGTCATCCACTACATGCCGATCGTGCTGCCGGTGATGGGCGCCATCCTGATCTTCATGCTGGCCTTCATCGCCGTGTACATGGCCTGACGCCGGAGCCCCCGACCACGCGGGGCAGCAGACCGGCGTGGCGTGGAACGGTCAGCGCGTGGTGTACAGCTTGTCGAACTGGCCGCCGTCGTTGAAGTGCACCTTCTGCGCTTCCGACAGCGAACCGAAGTACTGTTCCACCGTGAAGAACTTGATCGGCTTGAAGGCGGTGGCGTACTTCTGCAGAACGGCTTCGTTGCGCGGGCGGATGTTGTGCTTGGCCGCAATTTCCTGGCCCTCGGGGCTGTAGAGGAAGTCGAGGTAGGCCTTGGCGTCAGCGGCGGTGCCCTTCTTGTTCACCGTGCGCTCCACGATGGCGACCGGGTTCTCGGCCACGATGCTGGCACTCGGGTGAATGGCGTCCACCTTGCCAGCGCCGAATTCCTTGTCGACCGACACCACCTCGGACTCGAAGGTCACAAGCACGTCACCGATGTTGCGCTGCAGGAAGACGCCCGTGGCGTCGCGGCCACCGCGCGCCAGCACCGGCACGTTCTTGTAGAGCTTGCTCACGAACTCGGCGGCCTGCGCGTCGGTGCCGCCCTTGCTGCGCACATAGCCCCAGGCCGCCAGGTAGGCCATGCGGCCGTTGCCGCCGGTCTTGGGGTTGACCACGATCACCTGCACGCCAGGCTTGATGAGGTCGTCCCAATCCTTGATGCCCTTGGGGTTGCCGTTGCGCACCAGGAACAGCATGGTGGAGGTGGTGGGCGCGGCGTTGTGCGGGAAGCGCTGGCGCCAGTCCTTGGCGACCACGCCCCGCTCGGCCAGGAACTCCACGTCGGTGGTGGTGTTCATGGTGACCACGTCGGCTTCCAGGCCGTCCGCCACGGCGCGCGCCTGGGCGCTGGAGCCGGCGTGCGACTGGTCCACCTTGATGTCTTTGCCGGTGGTCTTCTTGTGGCTGGCGATGAACGCCGTGTTCAGGTCCTTGTAGAACTCGCGCGACACGTCGTAGGACACGTTCAGCAACGACGTTTGCGCCGAAGCGGCGGTGGCGGCAGCCAGGGCAAGGGCACCGAGGGTGAGCTGGAAGAATTTTTTCATGACGGGAGCGCCTGAATGGAAAAGAATGCGTGGATTCTGGGCGCGCCGCCTTGTGAAGCAAACGACTTTGTTTTTGTTTTCTTATTTCTTTAAACAATATAAAGAGCCTCGACTGTGGCCTTGACCAGGGTCAAGGCTGGCTGAGCACCCATGGGCACGGCCGACCCTGCCGGCCAGGGGTCAACAAAAGATTGATAAAGTCACCCCGTGCCAGCATGAGCCCGTCTCACTGAAACGAGCGGGACACCCGGCGGTTCATGCAAGCGTTGCTTCCCCACTGGACCCACCGTGTTCCCAGTGACCCATGGCCCCACACCCAACCCCCTATCAGCAAGGAATCCCGATGGCACGCACCGTCAACTGCATCAAGCTCGGCAAGGAAGCCGAAGGCCTCGACTTCCCCCCCTACCCCGGCGAGCTGGGCAAGCGCATCTATGAAAGCGTCAGCAAGGAGGCCTGGGCCGCCTGGCTCAAGCACCAGACCATGCTGCTGAACGAGAACCGCCTGAACCTGGCCGACGCCCGCGCGCGCCAGTACCTGGCACGCCAGATGGAAAAGCATTTCTTTGGCGAAGGCGCCGACGCGGCCGCCGGCTACGTGCCGCCCCCCAGCGCCACCTGACGCGTTGCCCATGCCTGACAGGACCTTGGGCACCCGAGACACCTTGACCGACCGGCTCCCGTGAGCGCCGTGCGGGAACAACGCGCCCTTGTGGTGGGCGCCGGGCTGGCGGGTGCCGCCGTCTGCGCGCAGCTGACCCGACGGGGTTGGCACGTCACCCTGCTGGACGCGGCAGCGGGCGCGGCACAGGCCGCCTCGGCGCTGCCGGTGGGCATGCTGAGCCCGCATGTCACGCGCGCACCCACGCCGCTGTCGCGTCTGTCGGCGCTCGGCGTGGCCGACATGCAGGCCGAGCTTGAACGCCTGCTGCCACCCGGTCAGGGCTGGCAGGCCTGCCAGGTGGACAACCTCGGCCACGATCCCGGCCGCTGGCCCGCCGCCTTGGTGCGCCCGGCGGCGCTGGTCCAGGGCTGGCTGAGAGAAGCCGCGGCCACGGGTCGCCTGCAAACCCGATGGAACGCGCCCGTGGCACGCCTGCGGCGCGAGGCCGGGCCGGGACAGGCGAGCCACTGGACAGCGACCGACGCCGCCGGGCGCGAACTCGCGCAGGCACCCTGGGCTGTCGTGGCATCGGCGCTGGGCAGCCTGGCCGTGTTGCAGGACACCGACCACCGCCTGGGCCTGGACGCCCTGCCACTGCGCCCTGTCAAAGGCCAGATGAGCCTGGCCGCACTGACCGGCCCACCCCTGGCCGAGCGGCCCATGCGCAACAACGGCGTCTTCGTGCCACTGTATGAAGACGCCGGCCTCGCCCCCGACTGGCCCACGCGCGTGTGGTCGATGGGCTCCACCTACCACCGCGGTGACGCCAGCACAACGCTCAGCGATGCCGACCACGAACGCAACCGCGACAGCCTGCAGGCCATGCACCCCGACGCCGCCCGGCACATGGCGCAGGCCGCCCGCGCCGGCGAACTGATGGGATGGGCGCAGGTGCGCTGCGCCTCGCTCGACCGGCTGCCGCTGATGGGCGCCGTGCCCGACGTCGAGGCTCTGCAGACGCGCCTGTCCGAATCCGCTCCTCGCCGTGGCGGACTCTTGCTGGCCCAGGTGCCGCGCCTGGATGGGCTCTACATGCTCAGCGCCCTGGGCTCGCGCGGGCTCACGCTCGCGCACTGGTGCGCGCAGCAGCTGGCGGCCCAGATGGCCGATGAGCCCACCGCCGATGTGGCGCCGGACCTGCTGCAGGCCCTGGACCCGGCGCGCTTTGTGTGGCGCCGCGTGCGCAAGCAGGGCCGCGTCGGCGCCTGAGACCGGGCGCCCTTGGCCCCATCCGAGCCCCCCGTCAGCCACGGACGCGGCGCGCCCGCTTGTGAGGGCTCGGCCTCACCGACACGCGTGTGTCGATTATTTCCAAAAGCTATATTCCAATAAAAAAATTGTCGTTTGGAATATAAGAAATGCGGCATACAGTCGCCGCCATGCCCGAATTCGCGCTCATCTTGGCGGCGTTGGCCGTGGGACTTTCCGTCGGACTGAAGCTGATGCGCAGCAGCCTCAGCCTGGCCAACCCGCGCCGCGTGCGGTTCCACCTGTCGCCGCGACCGGTCCATGCCGGTGCCCATCCGCTCGCCCTCTGATTTTTTCTCCTCGACCACGATGTACCAGTATTCCGACTTCGACCGACAGTTCGTCCACCAGCGCGCGGCCCAGTTCCGTGACCAGCTGCAGCGCCGCCTGGCCGGCAACCTGGCCGAAGACGATTTCAAACCCCTGCGCCTGCAAAACGGCTGGTATGTGCAGCGTTTTGCGCCCATGCTGCGCGTGGCCGTGCCCTACGGCGAACTCAACAGCGCCCAGCTGCGCGTGCTGGCCACGATTGCGCGCGACTACGACCACAAGGAAGAGCACGACATCTCCAACGCCGTGGTGGCCCTGGCCGATGTGCCCACCCTGCCCGACCGCTGCGGCCACTTCACCACGCGCCAGAACGTGCAGTTCAACTGGATTCCGCTGCACCGCGCCGCCGACGTGATGGACCTGCTGGCCAGCGTGAACATGCACGGCATCCAGACCAGCGGCAACTGCATCCGCAACATCACCACCGACGCGCTGGCCGGCATCGCGGTCGACGAGGTGGCCGACCCGCGGCCCTTCGCGGAAATCATGCGCCAGTGGAGCACGCTGCACCCCGAGTTCGCCTTCCTGCCGCGCAAGTTCAAGATCGCCATCACCGGCGCCCGCGAAGACCGCGCCGCCGTGCCGTGGCACGACGTCGGCCTGCACCTGGTGCGCGACGCCGAAGGCGCCCTGGGCTTCAAGGTGCTGGTGGGCGGCGGCATGGGCCGCACGCCCATCATCGGCAGCGTGATCCGCGAGTTCCTGCCCTGGAACCAGATCCTCAACTACCTGGAAGCGATCGTTCGCGCCTACAACCGCTTCGGCCGCCGCGACAACAAGTACAAGGCCCGCATCAAGATCCTGGTGAAGGCCGAAGGCCAGTCCTTCACCGACCAGGTGGAGGCCGAGTACCGCGACATCGTGGCCATCGACGGCGCGCCGCACACCATCACCCAGGCCGAACTCGACCGGGTGAGCGCCTTCTTCGTGCCGCCCCAGCTCAGCTGCGACCGCAAGAGCGCCGACGCCAAGATCGCCCACATCCTGAAGGCCGCGGCCGAGGACGACGTCGAGTTCACCCGCTGGCTGCAGCGCAACGTGAAGCCGCACCAGAACCCCGACCTGCGCGCGGTCACGCTCTCGTTCAAGCGCCTGGGCTCCGCGCCCGGCGACGCCAGCGCCGAGCAGCTGGAGCGCGCTGCCGACCTGGCCGAGCGTTTCTCGGCCGGCGAAGCCCGCGTGACGCACGAGCAGAACCTGCTGCTGCCCTGGGTGCGTTGCGACCAGCTACCTGAGCTGTGGCGCGAGGCGCGCCGCCTGGGCCTGGCCAAGCCCAACATCGGCCTGCTGTCCGACATGATCGCCTGCCCTGGCGGTGATTTCTGCGACCTGGCCAATGCCCGCTCGCTGCCCATCGCACAAGCCCTGCTGGCCCGCTACCAGGACCTGGACGAGCTGCACGACCTGGGCGAGATCGACCTGCACATCAGCGGCTGCATCAACAGCTGCGGCCACCACCACAGCGGCCACATCGGCATCCTGGGCGTCGACAAGGACGGCCAGGAGTGGTACCAGGTCACGCTGGGCGGCTCCGACGGCACGCGCCTGTCGGGTGATGCCGTGCCGGGCAAGGTGATCGGCCCCTCGTTCGCCGCCAACGAAATGGTCGACGTGATCGAAGCGCTGATCGACACCTACCGTGTGCAGCGCCAGCCGGCCGAGACCTTTGTGAACACCGTGAAGCGGGTCGGCATCGAGCCCTTCAAGACCGCCGCCAACGCCGTGCGCGTGGCCACCGCCCGCACCCCCGTTGCCGCCTGAACCCGCCCGAGACCTGCCCATGAACGCCACGATTCAACTCTTTCAGGCCGACCGCTTCAGCGCCGACGAAGCCGGCACGCTGACACTCCCCAACGACGCCGACCCGCGCGAGGCATTGCTCGACGGCATCCACACCGTGCAGCTGCAGTTTCCCCTGTTCTCTGACGGACGCGCCTTCAGCCAGGCCTTCCTGCTGCGCCGCCGCCTCGGTTTCACCGGCGAGATCCGCGCTGTGGGCGATGTGCTGATCGACCAGCTGGTGCAGATGCAGCGCAGCGGCTTCACGCAGGCGGTGCTGCGGGCCGACCAGAACGTCGAACACGGGCAGCAGCTGCTGGCGCAGTACGACGCTTTCTACCAGGGCGACGCGGTGGAGGTGAAGCCCCATTTCGCCCATCTCGCCGCGGCATAAGTCACAGGACGACACCATGAACACCCTTGAACTCGCCCAAGTCAACGCGGACATCGGTCGCGACGCGCCCGCGCTGGTGAAGTGGGCCCTGGGCCTGGAGCAGCCGTCCATCGTCACCACCAACTTCCGCCCTTTTGAAGCGGTCATCCTGCACCTGGTCACCCAGGTCAGGCCCGATGTGCCGGTGGTCTGGATGGACAACGGTTACAACACCGAGGCCACCTACCGCTTCGCCGACGAGGTGACCCGGCAGCTCAAGCTCAACCTGAAGATCTACCTGCCGCTCCGCTCGCGCGCGCACCGCGAGGCGGTGGAAGGGCCGACACCCGCGCTCGACGATCCGCGCCACGCGGCCTTCACCGAGGAAGTCAAGCTCGAACCCTTCGCGCGCGCCCTGCGCGAGACCGCGCCCCAGGTCTGGTTCACGGCGCTGCGCGCCACCGACACCGCCGTGCGCGCGCAGATGGACCCGGTGAGCATCAACCCGGGCGGTCTCATCAAAGTGGCCCCGCTGCTGCACTGGACCTCCAAGGATCTCTACCACTATTGCGAACTGCACGGCCTGCCCAACAACTTCGACTACGTGGACCCGACCAAGGGCGAAGAGAACCGCGAGTGCGGCCTGCACCTCGCCCATTGAAGACGGCCCACCGAACCGAACGCCCGAACACGATCATGAACGCCCGAATCGACACCGCCGTGCTCAACACCGCCACCCCCAGCCACCACCTGAGCAACGCCCACCTGGACGCGCTGGAGGAAGAGACCATCTTCATCCTGCGCGAGGTGGCCGCCGCCTTCGAACGCCCCGCCCTGCTGTTCTCGGGCGGCAAGGACTCGCTGGTCATGCTGCGCTGCGCCGAGAAAGCCTTCGGCGCCGGGCGCATCCCCTACCCCCTGCTGATGATCGACACCGGTCACAACTTCCCCGAGGTGACCGACTTCCGCGACAGCCGCGCCGCCGAGCTGCAGGCCGAGCTGATCGTGCGCAGCGTCGAAGACTCGATGAAGCGCGGCACCGTGCGCCTGGCGCACCCGGGTGAGAGCCGCAACGTGCACCAGTCGGTGACCCTGCTCGAAGCGATCGAAGAGTTCCGTTTCGACGCGCTGATTGGCGGTGCCCGCCGCGACGAGGAAAAGGCCCGCGCCAAGGAGCGCATCTTTTCGCACCGCGACAGCTTCGGCCAGTGGCAGCCCAAGGCCCAGCGCCCCGAGCTCTGGACGCTGTTCAACACGCGCCTGGCTCCCGGTGAACACTTCCGCGTGTTCCCCATCAGCAACTGGACCGAACTGGATGTGTGGCAGTACATCGAGCGCGAGGCCATTGCCCTGCCCTCGATCTACTACACCCACCAGCGCGAGGTGATCGACCGCCGCGGCCTGCTGGTGCCGGTGACCGAACTGACGCCTCCTAAAGACGGCGAGACGGTGCAGATCCGCGACGTGCGCTTCCGCACCGTGGGCGACATCACCTGCACCTGCCCGGTGGAAAGCCTGGCCGCCACGGCCGCCGACATCGTGATCGAGACCCTGGCCGCCGACGTGAGCGAGCGCGGTGCCACGCGCATGGACGACAAGACCTCGGAAGCCTCGATGGAGAAGAGAAAAAAGGACGGGTATTTCTAGCCCACCCCATGCCGGCTCACTGCGTGTAGCCGGCTCCGCCCCTCAAGGGGCAACACCTGCGGCCCGGCGAAGCCGGTTCCGCGGTGTTCTGGGTTTAGACACTTGCTCCGGCCACCTGTTTGACTTTGTGATTGACCAATATGACCACCACTTACCCCGTTCGGGCTGAGCCTGTCGAAGCCCCCGCCCAGGACACCCGCCCCGCGCTGAAGTTCATCACCTGCGGCTCGGTCGATGACGGCAAGAGCACGCTGATCGGTCGCTTGCTGGTGGACAGCAAGGCCGTGCTGCAGGACCACCTGGCCGGCGTGCAGCGCCAGGGCGAGACCGACCTCGCCTTGCTGACCGACGGCCTGTCGGCCGAGCGCGAACAAGGCATCACCATCGACGTGGCCTACCGCTACTTCAACACCGAAACCCGCAAGTTCATCATCGGTGACGCGCCGGGCCATGAGCAGTACACGCGCAACATGGTCACCGCGGCCTCCAGCGCCGACGCCGCCGTGGTGCTGGTGGACGCCACCAAGCTGGACTGGCGCGACGCCGGCCTGAAGCTGCTGCCGCAGACGCGCCGCCACTCCCTGCTGCTCAAGCTGCTGCGTGTGCCGTCCGTGGTGTTCGCCGTCAACAAACTCGACGCGGTGGAAGACAGTGCCCTGGCCTTCAGCCACATCAGCGGCGCCCTGGCCGCCTTCGCAACCGATGCCGGCATTGCCGTGACCGCCACGGTGCCCGTCTCGGCCCTGAAGGGCTGGAACGTGGTCGACGCCGCGGCCGACGCCGTCTGGTGCGGCTACAGCGGCCCGACGCTGCTCGACATCCTGGAGCACCTGCCCGTCACCCCGGCCGACACCGCGCTGCCCTTCGCATTCCCTGTGCAATGGGTCGAAAAATTCTCCTCGTCTTCCGACACCAGCCAGGGCCGTCGCGTGTTCTGGGGCCGTGTGGCCACCGGCCGTGTGCAGCCCGGCCAGCCCGTCAAGGTCATGCCCAGCGGCCAGACCGCCACCGTCGCCCAGGTGCTCAACCACGTGCGCCAGCCCCAATCGGTTGCCGCCGGCCACAGCGCCGGCGTCGTGCTCGACCGCGAGGTGGACGTCTCCCGTGGCGACTGGCTGCTGGCCGTGAACGAACAGGGCCAGGCACTCGAAGCCAGCCGCGAGATCCGCGCCACCGTTGCGTGGATGGACGATGAAACCCTGGTGGCCGGCCGCGTCTACTGGGCGCTGCACGGGCACCGCTGGGTCAAAGCCAAGGTCAAGCGCATCGTGCACCGACTGGACATCCACACCCTGGCCGAGGAAGATGCCACCCAATTGGAGCCCAACGCCATCGGCCACATCGAACTGAGCCTGCAGGAGCCGCTGGCCACCGCGCCGTTCGCCCAGTCGCGCGCGCTCGGTTCGCTGGTGCTGGTCGACACGGCCAGCCACAAGACATCGGGGGCCTTGCTTGTGAACTGAAACCGGCTGTTTCCCCCTTAACTTATGTCAAGGCCAGGGCCTTGCCCCGGCCTTAACCTCCGGGAAACCCTAAAATCCGGGGTTTCACCGATTGTCGAATCATCACCATGACCCACGTCGTCACCGAATCCTGCATCCGCTGCAAATACACCGATTGCGTCGATGTCTGTCCCGTGGACTGCTTCCGGGAAGGCCCCAACTTCCTCACCATCGACCCCGATGAGTGCATCGACTGTGCCGTCTGCATCCCGGAATGCCCGGTGAGCGCGATCTACGCGGAAGAAGACCTGCCCAAGGACCAGCTGCACATGACGAAGCTCAACGCCGACCTGGCCCGTCTGCCGGGATGGAAGAGCATCACCAAACGCAAAGAGCCGCTGCCGGATGCCGACGAGTGGAAAGACCGTACGGGCAAGCTGCCCGAATTGCTGCGCTGAAAAAAATGGAACCCAAACTGAACCAAGAAGTGATGGACACCGCTGCTGCCCACGACGGACCGATTGAAACCGATGCCGTCATCGTCGGTGCAGGCCCCGTCGGCCTGTTCCAGGTGTTCGAACTCGGCCTGCTGGAGATCAAGGCCCACGTGATCGATTCGCTGGCCTACCCCGGCGGCCAGCCTGTGGAGCTGTACCCCGACAAGCCGATCTACGACATCCCGGCGATTCCGGTGTGCACCGGCCAGGAACTCACCGACGCGCTGCTCAAGCAGATCGAGCCCTTCGGTGCCACTTTCCACCTGGGCCAGGAAGTCACCACGGTTCAGCAGCAGGACGATGGCCGTTTCTTTGTGGAAACGTCCAAGGGCACCAAATTCCTCACCAAGACGATCTTCATCGCCGCCGGCGTGGGTGCCTTCCAGCCACGCACGCTGAAGGTGGACGGCCTGGAGGCTTTTGAGGGCTCGCAGCTGTTCTACCGCGTGAAGAACCCGGCCGACTTCGCCGGCAAGAACCTCGTGATCGTGGGCGGTGGCGACTCGGCGCTGGACTGGGCGCTGAACTTCGTCAACGAAGGCCCGAACAAGGCCGAGAGCGTCATCCTGATCCACCGCCGCGACGGCTTCAAGGCCGCGCCCGCCAGCGTGGCCAAGATGCGAGAGCTGTGCGACCAGTACGAAATGCAGTTCATCGTCGGCCAGGTCACGGGCTATGACGAAAAAGACGGCAAGATCACCGGCGCCAAGGTCACCGGTGCCGACGGCGTCACCCGCGTGGTGCCGCTGGACGTGCTGCTGGTGTTCTTCGGCCTGAGCCCCAAGCTCGGCCCGATTGCCGAGTGGGGTCTGCAGATCGAGCGCAAGCAACTGGTGGTGGACACCGAGAAATTCTCCACCAGCATTCCCGGCATTTTTGCCGTGGGCGACATCAACACCTACCCGGGCAAGAAGAAGCTGATCCTGTCGGGCTTCCATGAGTGCGCCCTCGCCGCCTTCGGCGCGATGCCCATCATCTTCCCCGAGAAGAAGGTGTTCCTGCAGTACACCACCACCAGCCCCAAGCTGCACAAGGTGCTCGGTGTGGAATCGCCGGTGTTCGACTGACAACCCGCCTGCGAACGCGGCCACCCGCGATCCGACCCCTTCTGAAGCCCTCCCTTGTGGAGGGCTTCGTCATTGCGGGGCTTACAATCCGCTCGCGCTTCAAGAAGCGCATCCGCTAGGGGTGTTGGGGTCTGCACAGGTCCTGACTGAGAAAGTCCCTTTGAACCTGATTGAGGTAATCCTCGCGCAGGGAAGCAAGCGTCCAGCCTGGCCCCACACCCTGCCGTGTGCCGGCCTGTTCTGGCCCAGCCGACCTGCCGTCTGACGTCTCCGGACATTCCACATGGCACACCTTACCCTTCCCGCTCTGCGTCACCGCCCCTCGCCATTGCCCGTTCGCTCGGTCGTGGCCACTGCCTGCTTGCTGGCGGTTCTTTCCCCCTCACATGCCCAGTCGGCTCCGGAAACGCAAGGCAGCGACATGTCCACCGTGGTCATCCAGGGCAGTGCCACCAGCGCCGCGCCGGACATCAGCGGCTTTGGTGAGCAACCCCTGGGCCAGACCCCCATCAGCGCGACCGTGATCGGCGCCGACGCCATGGCACAGGCGGGCGCGCGCCGCCTCAACGACCTCTACAAGCTCGACGCGTCGGTGTCTGACGCCTACAACGCCGGCGGCTACTACGACTACGCCAGTGTGCGCGGCTTCGTCATCGACAACACCTACAACTACCGCCGCGAAGGGCTGCCGAGCAGCGCCGAAACCGCCCTGCCGCTGGATCATCTGGAACGTGTGGAGCTGCTCAAAGGCACCTCGGGCATCCAGGCCGGCACCAGCGCCCCGGGCGGCCTGTTCAACTTGGTCGTGAAACGGCCGACCCAGAACACGCTGCGCAACTTGCGGTTCGACGTCAACAGCACCGGCAACGCATTGGTCCACACCGACCTGGGCGGCCGCGTGGGCGAAAGTGGCGACGTCGGCTACCGCCTGAACCTGCTGGGTGAGCGCCTGAACAGCCACGCCCGCGCAACGGAAGGCACACGCGCCCTGATGGCCCTGGCCATGGATGCGCGCCTTTCACGCGACAGCTTGCTGGAAGCCGAATTCGAAGTCTCGCGTCGTAGCCAGCCCAGCGTGCCCGGCCTGAGCCTGCTGGGTACCGCGCTGCCACCAGCCGACGCCAGACTGAACATCAACACCCAGGTCTGGACGCAGCCGGTGGTGTTCCAGAATTTCAGCGGCAGCTTGCGCTACACCCATGCGATGAGCAACGACTGGAATTGGCAGGCGCAGCTGGGTACGCAGCGGCTGAAGACGGATGACCGGCTGGCGTACCCCTTTGGCTGCTACGACACCGCGACCGCAACCTACCTGTACAGCTATTGCAGAAACGGCGACTTCGACCTCTACGATTTCCGCAGCGAAAACGAGCGACGCAACACCCAGGCAGCGCAATGGCGTGTCAACGGTCGCCTGCAAGCAGCGGGGCAAACACACCAGATCAGCGCCGGCGTGCTCACCAGCCGATTCAATGGCCGTGGGCAGCCTCAGGCCGACAACAACGATCCTGTGGGCACGGGGAACCTGTTCACCCTGCCCCTCTTCGACCCACTGGCCCAGTACACCGACCCCTACACCAACCGGACCGAGCGCAGCACCGAGTTCTTCGCCACCGACGTGATTCGCTGGAACGAACAACTCCAGACCTGGGTGGGTCTGCGCCACACCCGTCTCGACCGCGCCAGCGTGCGCACCGACGCTTCCCGGGCCACGGATTATGGGCAGAGCATCACCACCCCCTGGCTCGCTGCCACCTGGAAGCTCGACGAGGTTCGCATGGCTTATGGCAGCTGGGGACAGGGCATCGAATCCGAGGTGGCGCCCGGCCGGGCGCGCTACACCAACCAGGGTGAAGCCTTACCAGCACTCAAGAGCCGCCAGTGGGAACTCGGCTTCAAGACCGACGACGGCAGCACGCGGTGGAACGCCACCCTGTTCAGCATCACCCGCCCGCAGTCGGCCGACCTGCGTTTGAATCCGTCGCGCTCGTGCAGCGACTCTCACCAAGGATCCTGCACCCGCATCATCGACGGCTCCGTCCGGCACCAAGGCCTGGAACTCGGCGGCGGCCGCCGCGCGGGTGCCTGGAGCTACGACGGCAGCCTGACCGTGCTCGACGCCGAGCGTCGGGGGTCGGTCACCGCACCCGCTCTCAACGGTCAGCGACCCACCAACGTGCCGCGCTGGGTGCTGCGGACCAACGCCGGCTATGCGGTGGCTGGCGTCCCGGGCCTGCACCTGGGTGCCCACCTGTCGCATGAGGCGCGCCGCAGCGTGCTACCCGACGCCTCCGTCGAGCTGCCCGCCTGGACGCGAGTGGATGCATCACTGCGATACGACACGCGCCTGAACAGCCAGCCCGCCAGCTGGACACTGGCGGTGGACAACGTCTTCGACCGCCGCTACTTCAAAGAGTCGCCCTATCAATACAGCCATGTCTACCTGTTCCCAGCAGCGCCGCGCACCGTGCGACTGAGCCTGCAGACGAGTTTCTGAAAAAATTTGCGTCCTCTTCTCAAAACCGCAAAAATGTCTCTATAATTCAAGGCTGTTCCCTGATAGCTCAGTCGGTAGAGCGACGGACTGTTAATCCGCAGGTCCCTGGTTCGAGTCCAGGTCGGGGAGCCAAGTAAATCAACAGGTTAGCAACGCGAGTTGCTAACCTGTTTTGCTTTGTGAATACGCTGGTGCCAGTCTGGTGCCAGTTTCAAAACAGACGCCGAACGGCAAGCCCCTGACCGGTCATGCCGTTCATCTGAAGGTCACTTGGCACGAATCACAGGTGAATCCAGCGTCAGAGCGGTGTCGACGGCGGCCTACAGTGTGAACATCTCATTGTGGGAGAGCCTCCATGCCACACCTGTCAACGCCAACCGGCCCATCATCTATCGACCCGACGGCGGTTTTTCTTCGACTCCCGTCCGTGCTGCGCGTCACTGGCTTGGGCCGATCCACCATCTACCGGTTGATGGCGGATCAAAAATTCCCGTGTCCGGTGCGGCTGGGGCCGCGGGCCGTGGCGTGGCGTCGCTGCGAAATCGAGGCCTGGAGCGATGCCCGCCCCCTCGCCAGCCGTTGACGGCCTGGCCAGACGCGATGTTGCTTTACTGTAACGAACATCAGGCTGGACATCACGCCAGTGGAACCGCGATCCGTCACGGATGCAGCGCGAACCGGTGTGACCCACCAAGCGTCACACCCCCATCGACAGCTTCATAACCCAGCCCATCAGGAGCATGGCCGCCACCACCTTGCCCCAGCGCCAGGTGGTGAAGTAATAACGGTGGTTGACCCAGAGCGCGCGATGAAGCCGCCTGAAGGCCACCAGCACCAGCACCGCGAAAAAGGTCGGCCCCACGATACCCACCGGGACTTGGGCCTGGGCTTGTTTCATCCCCCAGGCGAAAAACAGCGGCCAGCCGACGGCATCGGCCACGGCCAGCCAGCGCCGCCCAGCCCAATAGAACGCGTCCGGTCGGGGTTCACGTGCAATCAGCAACCACATATCAGCCTCCCTTTGCCTTGCAGCAAGAACGTGTGCAAGCGCGTTCCAGCGTGCCACCGCGTCAAGTGCGATAGGGAGGACACGGCAAATGTATGTAAATGCCTCAGGCGCTTGAACAGGCTGATGCGTGGATCCTCACGCAGGCATTCAGCGTCTCACGAGCTGCGCACCCTGTCCCCGGGCGCGAAAAACGACGTAACCCTTGAAACATCACGGATACAAGCCGATGGGCACGGACGGGTTCGCTCAGCCTGCCGTTTGCCTGCCGATCCGTGGCACATGAGACGAACCGTCGGGAGGGCAAGACATGCTGGATCGTGATCAGTTGGAAACCTTTGCCACCGTGGTGGCGCAACAAAGCTTTGAGCGCGCAGCGCAGGTGCTGAGCATCACCCGAGGTGCGGTGTCACAGCGCATTCGCGCGCTTGAAGAATCGCTGTCGCTGGTGTTGCTGGTCCGCGACCGCCCGGTCGTGCCGACCCCAGCCGGCGAAGTGTTGCTGCGCCATGTGACCGCGCTGCGCATCCTCGAAGGCTCCGTCCTTCAAACGCTGGCACCCACACCCACCAAAGGCCGCCCGATCCCGCTGGCGATTGCCGTCAACGCCGACTCCCTGGCCACCTGGTTTCCCGAGGTGCTGAAGGAACTGCTGTTGAGCGAACAGGTGGCCCTGGAAGTGGTGGCAGACGATCAGGACCACACCGCTGCCCGGCTATCGCGCGGCGAGGTCATCGGCTGCATCACGACCGACCCCAAGCCCGCCACCGGTTTCCTGGCCGAGCCGCTCGGTGCGATGGAATACCGCTGCTACGCCACCCCCGCGTTCCAGCGGGCGCATTTTCCGGAAGGGTTCACGGTGCAGGCGGTGCTCAAGGCCCCCGCCATCCTGTTCAACCGCAAGGACGCGCTGCACACCGAGTTCCTCAAGCAACGATTTGGCTTTCCCGTTGACCGCTTTGCCCGTCACTACCTGCCCTCGCCCGAAGCCTTGCTGAACGGGATTGTGATGGGCGCCGGCTATGGGCTGGCACCCAGCATCCAAGCCGAACCTCTGGTGGCTGAAGGCCGGCTCGTGGACATTTGCCCGGGCGACCACATGATGGTCGATCTGCTGTGGCACCACTGGGAACTGGAGCCCGCGCTGGCACGCGACATCTCGGCGTTGATCGTGTCAGTGGCCAGGCGGCACCTAGCTGCTTCAAGCACCCCGCTGCCACCGGTGGATGTGCTGTCTGATACCACCTGATCAACGCGACGATCCCGACGCCCTCACCCATCCGCGTACCGCCCTCCAGCGCAACAGCATCGAGGCCGCTAGCGAAGCTGCCAACCCGACCGTCAAGGCCAAAATATCGGCGCCATCAAGCGTCCAGCCAGCCCAGACTGCTAGCTGGACGCCTGAGGACACCAAAAAACCAGTGGTCAGGGCGGCACTGGCATGACGTTTCGAGAGCGGAACACCCATCATCAGCGCGACAAAACACACCCCAATGCTGGCGATGTACACCACGTTGACCGATACCATGGTGGCGACGATGCCTTGTTCTCGGGCTGCCAAAGATGCCCCAAGGAGCAGCGCCACTATCGTGAGCACCTGGCGCCGAGAAAAAGGCCCAGAAGGCACCGCCGAAACTAACGCATCGGTCATGGCGCGTAGGATCGCCGCACCCGATCCCAATGCGGCCAAGGACAAAGCCACCAACATGAGCGTGTCTGCACCCGCACCCATAGTGCCCGCCACCTGAGCCAACACCAGAGGCACCACCTGCTTGGCGGTTGCAACATCGCCGAGGGCGCCTTTTTCCACCATCGTGACCACCAAGGTAGACGGCAGAAATCCGATAGCCAGCAAAATCACAGCAGCCAGCGCACACCCTGTTGCAGCGGCCCAGGGTGTCCTGGCGGCCAGCACGAACTGCTGGTAGTCGGCGCCCATGCACACCAGCAGACTGACGGCCAGGAGAATGGCCCAGAGTTGTTGCGGCTGAAAACCCGACAAATCGTGCATGAACTCGGGCACAGCACGCAGATACAAGCCCATGCCATCAGCCGAGACAATCGCATAAACCAGCACCAGCGCGCTGGCGCTCAGGCACAAAGCGAACACCCCGGCGGCGAATCGCAAATCCAGCCGAGACGCTCCATACAGCAAGGTCAGAACCAGGGTCAAGCCCGGCAGGTCCGCCAGCCCCAGCAACTGCATCACAGCGACACCGCCGTGAATCTGCGCCGCCAGCACACCGGCCATCCAGACCAGTGACAACAAAGCAACCGGCCGCTGCAGGCCCGCACCGTATGCATGGGCAAAAACGTCCCAGATCGGCAAACCCTTCGACCACAGCCGCCGGGCGAACAAGGCCAGCAGCAGCATACCAGCGGCAGTGGCCACGCCATAGATACCTCCCGCCATGCCATGGCTCAGGGCTTGTTCGCCCGATCCAAACAGCAGTCCGATGCCGTAGCTGGCTGACACCAGCAGCGCTGCGACCTGAAGGGCTCCAAGTGTGTGTGGCATCACTGCACTCCCTGTGCCCAGGAGCGGGTGACCGATCCCGTGCCAGAAAAGTAGGCGGTGCAGATACTTGATCGATCCCGGTACAGTGCCGTCTGTTGAAGAACCTCGTGTGCGGCCGGCAAGTGGTAGTAAGGCACAGCCGGCAACAGGTGGTGCGTGAGGTGGTAGCCGTTGTTTCGAGGGTGGATGACGACCCGCCAAAAGCCATGGCAGTGCATGTCGCGTGTGAAGCTGAATACCCCGCCAGGCTGTAGACCGAAGTGGTCGCACATCTCACGGAACGTGGTGATGATGTGAAAAGCCGTGGCACGCGCCACCAGCCACACAACACTGAAAGTGACGGCGAAGTCTCTTCCTGCAAACCACCACAACAGACCCAGCAACGAGGCCCACCAGACCACGATATAGCTTTTGCTTGCGGCGTGAACAGCCGGATCAAAAAGATGGCCTCCCAGGGAGCCCAGCCAAGATCGCCACGACAGCACGAAGCGGGCGTACGTGGTCAACCACGCTCTTTCAGGCAGGCGCGTGTGGTGGAGGAAATCCGGATCTGACGCGGCATCACCCAGCCGCGCATGGTGCTGAAAATGAGTGACCCGATAGCGGGTAAGGCTTGCGAACAGCAGGGGTGCCACGAGCAGCTGAGCCACTGTGTCGTTGCCCACGCGGTTGCGCCACAGATTGCCATGCCCGGCATCGTGAAGCACGTTGCCCAGCGCACGCTGGCGGTTGCCGATGACCAGAACAGCCAGCAACACCCAGCCCCATCCGCCCCATACGACGGCAGCAACGGCACCGAACACCACCAACCAGTCGAACAAGATGTCCCGCAACGCCACCCATGGCTTAACCCGGAGAAGATCTGGATACCGAGGGTCGCTCGCGCGTAAGTGACTGCGCAGCGCAGCAAGGTCGGAAACGATACCTGATGTGGATGTCATGTTGATCCCCCCTCACCGCCTCCGTCGGGACAGCTTTCGTCGGTGAGACCGCCTGCTGACCATTGCCCAAGCAACCGGGCCGTTCCATAAGGTAGCAACTGATCCACCTTGAACGCGACGGTTTAGCAACTTTACAGGGTGGTCAGAAAACCTAAATCGAGGCAGTGCGGGGTGTTGATGAAGCTGCACATGGCAACACGTGCCCGTTGCTGTCCGCTGATAATTTGCCCCAAGCCGCATCACCAGACCAAAAATCCGGAAGCAAACAACAATGAATGGCGAAGAAGACCAACAACGCTTGCAACGACAGATGGCGCCCCAGCTCCAGCCGGAGACCTTTGTTTACTGCACCTTTACCGACCACCGACTCCCCAGCGGCCTTGACCCCATTTGCACGTTTCGGGAAGCCGAAGGGCTCACGGCCATCGTCGAACGCTCGCAGGCACTGCGGGCCGACATTCCCCATGTCTTCGAGTCGCGCCTGATCACCCTCACGGTGCACTCGTCGCTGAACGCCGTGGGCTTTCTGGCCCTGGTCAGCCACTGCCTGGCGCAGGCGGGTATCTCGTGCAACGCGGTGGCGGCCTACCACCACGACCACCTGTTCATTCCTTGCGAACGGGCCGAAGAAGCGCTGGCGCTGCTCACGCAATTGAGCCAGCAAGGCATGCCGCAAACGGTCTGAAACCGGCTAAGCCCACATGCCGTCGGCGGCGTTAGCGCCGCTGACCCCCGTGCAGAATTGATCGCCCCTGCCCATCATTCGTTGACAGCGAATAACGCCCTTCCCTACCCTTGCATCCAGTGATGTTCAAGGGAAGGAATGGCGATGAAACCGAATCGCATGGCGTCGAATGCGCCCCCGGCTGAGCGAGACGACGCCACCCACCGCAGCGGGCATCGGCGCATCGACAGCCTCGACCAACCGGCCCGACCCTTGGGCGCCAAACGGGCCGCGTTGCAACTGCGCCGGCAGCGCCCCACAAGAGCGCCGCGCCAAAGCTCCGCCACACCGGGTCTGCGCAGCGCTTGCACCCTGACCTCGTGCGATGGACGCACCACCTTCACCTTGCACCCCACGACCGAAGGACTGCTGGTCGACCGCACGCAGCTGCAACTCATCGGGAGCCGCCTGACCCAGTCGATGGTATTTGCCGATCAGCCATCGTTCGACCGGTGGTGCAGCGCCGAACCCCTGCGGTTTGAAGATGCCGTGCTGTTTGGACATCTGGTGCGAGAAGGCCATGGCGCATTCATCGGTCCCTGGTGACGAGCCAACGCCGCCGGGGCAACCCGCAGGCATGGATGCCCTGGACGAGCGGAACGTGCTCGCACTGATCCAGCACGTCGGCGATGCCGACAACACCGCCACCGCCCTGCAGCTGTTTCGTGCCGTGATGGGCCATCTGGGCGCCGACTCCGGCGTCTTCCTGAGCCAGCTGCGCGACGACGCCACCCGCTCATCCTACCGCTCGCTCTTGGTCTGCGACCCTCTCTGGGCAGCCGAGTATGCGCAGGCGGGCTGGCACGAGCACGACCCCTGGTTGCGCCACGCCACCCTCCACACCGAACCCATTCGTGCCAGCGAAATGCAACTGGTGTCCAGCGAAGAACAGGCGTTCGTCGCCCGGTCTGCCGTGCTCGGATTCCGCTCCGCGCTCATCATCCCGGCCCCGAGTTGCGTCGGGCTCTCCCGCGTCGGGGTGCTGTGCCTGGGGTCGGCAACGCCCGGTGTCTTTGACGATGGGGAATGTGCCTTGCGGCGGGTGCTGGCGCGTGCGCTGGCCATGGAGTTGCACCGCTGGGTGCACCGGTCGATGCGCGAAGAACTGCTGGCCAGGTCACGCCTGACGGCGGCCGATCTGGAGTTGCTGCGCCACGAAGCCGCCGGCCACGGCAGCAAGGTCATCGGGGCACTGCTGAACGTGGAAGCCAAAACTATCGACTGCCGGTTTCAGCGGATCAACGCCAAGCTGGGCGCACCCGACCGGCGAACGGCTGTACGCATGGCGAAGTTGTATGGGTTGATTTGATCTGGACATCGTGTGGTGACAAGACCATTGCTCAGGGCACAGGTCCTCCAGCTAACATAGCCCATCGAGGTGCCAAACCAGGGGCTTACTTGTGGTCCTCATCACCGAACACGCTGCCCTTTTCGCGTCACGCGATCGAAGGAGAAAACGTGCTCCTGCGGGGCTTCGCTGCAGGCACCAAACAGGCGACGGGCTTCTGTGCCCATCCCATATCGCAACTCAATCTGACCAGCGCACACCGGGCATACCCCGCCGTATCGCACCAGACGGATGTACCGAGCATTTTGGTCCTTGGGCATGGCTTTGTTGCACAAAGCCGGCCCACCGTACTGGTAGCCTTAGGGCAACGCTGAACAAGTAGCCGCTTTGCGGTTGACCGCATAAAAACGGGTTGTCAGTTGCACGATGTGGGATTTCTGAGCTCAACTTGGGCGTATTTCTCGTGGTTTGGGCCACTTTCACCCCCCAGGACATGCCTGAGGCCCATTTCAGGCGCACTCATGCCATCAGACGCTTGCGTGCCAGATAAATATTGGCCAGGCCCAGCACCACGAACGAACGCGTGGCGTTCTTCTGCAGGCCCCGATAGCGCACCTTAGCAAACCCCCACAGCCGCTTGACCACGGCAAAGACGTGCTCCACTCGGGCTCGGGTCTTGGATTTGTTCCTGTTCTTGGCCCGCTCGATCTCATCGATGCCGCCACCTTTGCGGGTTCGCTGGTTGGTGAAGTCTTTGGCCTTGGCTGCCTTGCCCGGGTTGGCGGCACATGGCCACAAGATCGGCTTTGAATTGTGGGGTGTAGGTGCGGTGCGTGCGCCGTACCGAATAGCGGGGGGTCTGAGGATCTTTGAGCATCGTGTCCACGTTAATGTTGCGTGCACACGATCTTGCTCAACCCCATCGGGTCATTCAAGATGGGATCGCCAGTTGCTTACGAAGCACTCGCCAGGCGCCCAGCCCCAGACCCGAGCCGAGGTAGAGCAGCCCCGCGAGCATCCAAGGGTCCACACCGCTTAGCAACTGTTTGGCCAGCGGCGTGCCGGCGCCAAACAACAAGGCCGCGCCGAGTGCGGCAAGGACGCCAGGTTGTCGGAGGGTGGGCAATAGGTTCACGATGCTCACATCATCGTCGCGATACCGTTGCCGTCCACTATCGCTTTGCCTTCACCACTTCATCCGCCACCAGAGCGGCCAATTGGTCCGGCCCGAAGCTGGGCAGGCTGCGACCGTTGACGAAGAAGGGGGCGTGCGACTGACCTACAGGGCCTTGAGGTCAGCAACATCCTGTTCCAGCAACGCCAGCATCTCGGGCCGGGCCATGTCTTCGCGCGCTCGCTCGATGTCCAGGCCGGCTGCCTTCGCTATGTCGAAGGTGAGGTCCGGGTTGGACCTGCCGTGGTCAGCCCAGGTCGGCTGGGCTTGCAGCACGGCCTCCAGCACCGGCTCGTACCGACCCTGGCGCTTGGCCGCTTCGAGCAGCTTCACTACCTGGTCTGAGCCTTGATGGAATGGCGCATAGCGGATGACGAGTCGGACGTCGTCGGGGTACTTCGCCATGATGTTCTTGACAATCGGATAGAACGCACGGCAGGTCTCACAGGCCGGGTCGAAAAACTCGACGATCGTGACGGGCGCACCCTGCGGGCCAAGCACCGGCGAGTGCATGCGAACCAGCCGGTTCTGCTCGGCGCGTACGGTCTGGTCCTGCGTGCTCTGGGTTTGCTTCCGGTACAGGCTTGCGCCGTCGAGGAAGGCGGCGACCACGAGGGCCAGGATGCCGGCGACGGCAAGCTTCTTGGTGTTCATCGGCGGGTCTTTCGCAGGTAGACGATCAGGAAAGCAACGATGGCGGTGAACGCCAGCAGGGACAGCCACGGAATCTGGATGTCGCCGAGGATGACCAGCTTCTGGTCGCTGCACGATGGGCCTGCGCCGCAGGGGATCCACCACTGCGGTACCAAGCCCGCGACGAGCGCCGTGTGATAGCCCGCCACTGCAACGCCGCCGATTGCCAGCGGCAAGGCGTAGATCGCCCCGCGGCGGTCGTTGCCAAAGGCGGCCATGCCAAGGATCACAGCCAGCGGAAACATCAGGATGCGCTGGTACCAGCAAAGCTGGCACGGCGGCATGCCCATGACTTCGCCAATGAACAGCGCAACTGATGTTGACACCAGCGCGACAGCCCAGGCGGCCGATAGCCAGAGCCAACCTTTGCTCGACCAGGCGGTTGCTGGGCCACCTGGATTTGGTCTGCTCATGAGGTGCAATGTTTCATGAAGGGTGAGCCTGGACTGATCCGGGCTGCCAGTTTTGGCCGCGGAGTTTGCACTCCTGCAGCAGGACAGATCGATTTCAACGGTCTCAACCGCGCAGGTCTAGGTCTGCAACGAGCTTCGAAGCCTGTGCGCGCGTCTTCACCGAGTCAGCCTGTGCCGTCTGCCACTCGAAGCTGGTGCCCCAAGCCCAGCCAGACCCAACCAGCTCGACGACCCGCAGGTCGCCAGCGCGTCCTTCGACATTCACTTCGACACTCCGTCCCTCCCATTGCGCCGATACGCGATGGACGCCGGGCTTCAAGCGCAGCCTAACCAATGACACGGGAATGGTCGCCGCGCTGGCGGCGCCATCGACCGTGACCGGCACCACCACGCTGGCATCTGCCCAGCGGTTGCGCAACAGGTACACAGTCAATGCAGTGGGGTCGGCCTGGAAGCGCTTTGCCTCAGCCTCAACGGCGTCAGTAGGCACGGCTGTGGGTGTGCAGGTCAAGGTCGGGCGGTAGCTTTTGCCGATGCGGTGGCAGTAGGTTCCGTCGGCGTTGACCGCGCGCCACGGCTTGGTCATGCACCCGGCCAGCGGCGCAAGGCCCACCACCGCCAGGCCGACCAACAAGGTTCTGCGCCGGGGGCGCTCGGACTCGCTCATGATGAACCTTGATTACTTCAGCGTGAAGCGCGCGGTGGACGGCTTGCCGGAGACCGTGACCACCGCCACCGCCTTGGTGCCTGGCCCGACCTTGAAGGTACCGGTGGCTTCGAGCTTGTCACCGGCTGGCTTGAGTTCGACTTCTTGTTTTTCGGTGCCGGTCAGCAGCGTGACCTTGGCAGTCGCCTTGGACACGTCGGCCGCCTTGCCGTGGTCGCGCAGGTGGAGTTGGATCACGGTGGCCTTGGCGACCAGTTCGTAGTCCATGTCCTTGACCTCGACAACCACGCCACCGTGCTTGGGGCTGTGGTCATGGGCGCCAGCGGCATACGCGGTACCTGCCAGAGCCATGGCGATGGAGGCAGCGGCGATATGGAGCTTGAGTTTCATGGGTTTGCTTTCGGTTGGGAGTTGAGGGTTGGACAAGATGGGTCAGGGTCAAAGCGCCTCAGCGTCCTTGTCGTTCATCAGTTGATCGGCTGCCTTGCGGCCAAACAACCAGAACATCGCGGGCGTGAGAAAGGTGTCGAGCAGGGTCGAGCTGATGAGGCCAGAGAAGATGACCACGGCCACCGGGTGCAACACCTCGGTGCCGGGACGCTCGGCTTCGAACAGCAGCGGCGCCAGCGCGAAGGCCGTGACGAGTGCTGTCATCAGCACCGGGCTCAGGCGTTCGAGTGAGCCGCGCACGATCATCTTGTGGTCGAAGTTCTCACCCTCGAAGCGCATCAGGTTGATGTAGTGGCTCACCTTCAGAATGCCGTTGCGCACCGAGATGCCGGCAAGCGTTACAAAGCCGACCATCGCGGCCACGCTGAGCGGCTGGCCCGACAACCACAGCCCGATGACAGCCCCCACCAGCGCCAGCGGGATGTTCACCATGATCAGCGCCGATAACACCGTGCTCTTGTAGCGCGTGTAGAGCACCACGAACATCAGCGTCAGCGACACGATCGACAGCAAGCCGATCAGGCGCGAGGCCTCTTCCTGTGCCTGGAACTGCCCGCCCAGCGTGATGAACATGCCCTCAGGCAGCTTGGTGTCCGCTGCAACCTGGCGGATGTCGGCCACGATCTCTGACAGCGGCCGTCCTGAGGCGTTGGCCGACAGCACGATGCGGCGCTTGCCGTCGTCGCGGCTGATCTGGTTGGGGCCGTCGCTGTCCTCGATGCTCGCCACCTTGGACAGCGGGATGCGTCCCGTGGGCGTCTCGATCAGGATCTGGCCCAAGCCTTCCAGCGAACGCGCGGACTCAGGCAGGCGCACGACCAGCGCGAAGCGCCGGTTGCCCTCGACGATCTGCGCCACGCGCTCGCCTTCCACCAAGCCTTGCAGCGTGGCCAGGATCTGCGGTGCCGGCACGCCGTATTGCGCGGCGGCGGCGTAATCCACGCGCACCTTGATCTGCGGCGCCAGCACCTGCTTTTCCACCGCCAGATCGGCGATGCCCGGGATGCTAGCCAGCCGCTGCTGCAGCGCATCGGCCTGGCCACGCAGCGCGTCCAGGTCTTCGCCGTAGATCTTGATGGCGATCTGTGAACGCACGCCGGAGAGCATGTGGTCGATGCGGTGCGAAATCGGTTGGCCCACCTCGATCGACGCGGGGAAGTTGGCCAGGCGCTGGCGGATGTCTGTCCGCACCTCGTCCATGCTGCGTGTGAGCTGGTCGGCCGGGACGATGCCGACGTCGAGTTCGCTCACGTGCACGCCCTCGGCATGTTCGTCCAGCTCGGCCCGGCCGCTGCGCCGGCCGACGTGCACGACCTCTGGCACTTGCTTGATCAAGACTTCAGCTTGGCGCGCCAGTGCCGAGCTTTCGCTGAGCGTGACGCCCGGGTTCAGGCGGATGCCCACCAGCAGCGTTCCCTCGTTGAACGGCGGCAGGAAGGTGGTGGGGAAGAAGGGCACAGCGGCCCCGGCCATCAGTACCGCCAGGCCGGCCGCAGCCAAGGCGGCCTTCGGTCGATTCAGCACCGACTGCAGGCCGCCGCGGTAGCGGGCCTTCAACCAGGCCAGTGCCCGCGTGTCGCCATGGTCCAGGTTCTTCAGCTTGGGCAGCAGGTAGTAGCTGAGCACAGGCGTCACCGTCACCGACACCACAAGCGAAGCCAGCGTCGAAGCAATGAAAGCCACGCCCAGCGGCGCAAACAGCCGGCCTTCGATGCCCGGCAACGCGAACAGTGGCAGGAACACGAGCACGATGATGACGGTGGCGTACAGGATGCCCGAGCGCACTTCCATCGATGCCTTGGCCACCAACTGCAACGGATGCGTGCGGTGGTTCGGATGCTTGGCGCGGTCTTCCTTCAACCGGCGCAGGATGTTTTCCACGTCCACCACGGCGTCGTCCACCAGCCCGCCGATGGCAATGGCCAAGCCACCCAGCGTCATCGTGTTGATCGACAGGCCGAAGTAGCGGAAGACCAGCGCCGTGATGAAGATCGACACCGGAATGGCCGTCAGCGCGATCACGGTCGGCCGGATCGTGCCCAGAAAGAAGAACAGGATTACCGCGACGAAGATCGACGCACCGATCAGCTTGCCCTGCAGCGTGGTGATGGACGCTTCGATGAAACTGGCTTGGCGGAAGGTGACGCGCGGCGCTTCCATGCCGGCGGGCAAAGAGGTCTTGAGCCCGACAAGCGCCTCTTCGATGGTGCGCGTGAGCGCAATGGTGTCGGCGGTCGGCTGCTTCTGGATGCCCAGGATGACGGCGGGCTTGCCTTCGAAGCCGGCGTCGCCGCGCTTGATGGCCGCGGCGAAGGTCACATCAGCGATCTGGCGCAGCAGGATGGGCTGACCGCGCGTGTTGCCCGCGCCCGTACTCGCACCTACGCCCACAGCGAGGTTGCTGAGGTCTTCCAGCCGCGACGTGCGGCCTAGGTGGCGGATCAGGTACTCACGCCCGTTCAGCTCTAAAAAGCCCCCCGAGGTGTTGGACGAGAAGCCGCGAAGCGCGGCCTCCAGCTGGTCGTGTGTGATGCCGAGCTCAGCCATGCGGGCCGTGTTCGGCTGCACCTGAAACTGCCGCACCTCGCCGCCAATGGGGATGACCTGCGCCACGCCGGGCACGGCCAGCAGCCGCGGCCGCAGCACCCAGTCGGCGTACTCACGCACCGCCATCGGCGTGATTTTCGATTCGTCGACGGGAATCGCGATCTGCATGATCTCGCCCATCACCGAACTGATGGGCCCCATGCGTGGCACCAGGCCTTCGGGCAGCCCTTCCTCCATGGCGGACAGCCGCTCCGAGACCAACTGCCGGGCGCGGTAGATGTCCACGCTCCAGTCGAAGGTGACGTACAGGAACGAGAGCCCCGCCGACGAGGTGGAGCGCACGCTTTCCACGCCCGGCAGGCCGTTCATGGTCGTCTCCAGCGGGAAGGTGATCAGCTGCTCCACCTCCTCGGCGGCCATGCCACCGGCCTCGGTCATGAGGGTGACCGTGGGCTTGTTGAGGTCGGGGAACACGTCCACCGGCGTGCGCGTCAACGTGAACGCGCCGTAAGCCATCAGCACGACGGCCGTGATCAGCACCAGCAGCCGGTTGGCCAGGCTGCTTTCGAGTAGCCACTTGAACATGGTGGTTCCTTCAGCGGACTTGGTTGATCAGCGTGGCGCCTTGTGTGGCCACGCGGTCACCCGCCTGCAGGCCCGAGGTCACGGCCACCGTCACGCCGTCCAGCGGCGTCGTGGTCACGACGCGCGGCTCGAAACGTTCGGGCGCGGTCTTCACCCACACGATCGCTTGGTTGGCTGGGTTGCGCATCAACGCAGCCATCGGCACCGCGATGCCCTGCACCTGCGTTTTGCCTTGCACAAACACGCGCACCGGCTGGCCCACCGCCAGGGCAGCGAGCACCTTGCCCTCAGCACGAAACACCAGCGGCAACGCCTGCTCGCGCAGGCTGCGTGCCGCGCCTATGAACTGCAGCGGAACCCTTTCGGAACCGATGGCCATGCTAGCGCCACCGATGTCGGCGGCCATGCCAGCATCGAAGGCGAGCGCCTCGATGCGCAGGCGTGCCGGGTCGACGATTTCGAACAGCAGCTCGCGGGCATCGACGACCTGGCCGGCCACCGCGCTGGCCGAGGCAATGACGCCAGAGACCGGCGCCAGCAGCGCCTCGCGCGGCGCCACGCCCACGCCGAGTGCCCGGATGCGGTCAGCCAGGCTTTGTGCCTCGCTCTCGGCCGCTTCGATGTCCTTGCGGGGCACCGTGTCGGCTAGTTCCTTCAGGCGCACTACGCGCTTGTCGGCCAGTGACTTGGCGGCGCGCAGCTCAGCCAGTTGTGCGGCCTGGTTGGACTGGTCGATGGGCGCTGCGGAACTGACCACATAGGCCAGCACTTCGCCCTTGCGCACAGCTTGCCCAGGGTTGGGCAGGCCTCGCGGCCCAGGCTCGATGCGGCCCGCGTTCAGCGGCTGCACCTTGCCTCCCGCGTTCGGGTCCATCGCCACCAGACCGTTCAATTCGAACGAGCGCGGCAGCGTGGCGGCTTGCGTGGCCAGCGTGCGCACACCCAGCTGCCGCTGCGCCGGTTTGGGCAAAAAGACGCTGCCATCGGGCTGGCGTTGCGGACCGTTAGCCGTGGGGGCTGCGGGTGCGTCACCGTGGTCGTGTCCAGGGCCGGCGTGCACGGCCGGTGCACCGGCCATCGTCAGCAGCAGCACCAGGCTGGATGCGATCAGGGCGGGCTTCATACTGCACCCCCGGCGCGAACGCTGCGTGCGGCCATCACGCGACGGCTGCCCCACCCCAGCAAGGCCAGCACGGCCAGGCCAGCGGCGGCCCAGCCGGCGTACTCCGTCCAGCCGTGCGTGTGCGCCGCCTCCGTGGAGTGGGCTTCCTCGTGGATGTCGAGTTCACCGGCCAACAAATCGACTTCATTGCCCGCCGTGACCGTGGCGGTGACGGGCAACACACCCGGCTTCGGCGCCTCAGGCAGCACGACCTCGTACTCGTCTTCGTCTGGCTCGTTGCTCATTTTCGCGGCCTTGAACTTCGCACCGCCGATCTCCAGCTCGATCTGCGCGCCGCGCACCGGGCTGTTGTCGTCAAAGCGGTCAAGGTAGAGCGTGATCTGCTTGCCGCTGAGCACGCCTACCAATTCGAAGATCTCCGATTCGGCGGTAAAGCGCGGCAGCGCCTCACCGACCGCTGCAGGTGCAGCATCGCCGTGGTCATGGCCGGGGCCGGCCGCGGCGGGCGCGGCGGCCAAAAGTGCCGCCAGCAGCAGTGCGGCCGAGAAGTGGGTGTGTTTCATGGGTGTTCCTGAGGAAGTCGGTGTTCGGTAGGACGTTCGCATCACGGGCACGTTGGCGCGGGCGCGTCGTCAAATGGCGTCACTGCGGCAGCAGTCCGAGGGCCTGGCGCCACGCGGAAATCGCTGCTGAGAGTTCAATGCGCGTGCGGGCCGCCTGGCGGTCGGCCTCAGCGGCCTCGGCTTCGATGCGCAGGCGTGTGGGCAGATCGGTTTCGCCCAAGCGGAAGGACTTGTCGAAGAAGCCGCGTGACTCGCGCGCCAGTTGCGCACGTCGCTCAGAAGCTGCCAGCTGCGCGCGCGAAGCCTCGACGCGCACTCGCGCCGCTTCGCGTTCTGCATTTAGACGTTCGCGTTCCAGGCCCAGTTGTGCCTGGACTTCGGTCGCCTCGGCACGCGCATTGGCGCTGCGCGCGTCGAAGCTCGGGCCGGCGCCGAAGGGGATGCGGATGGCCAGCGTGACGGTTTGCTGGGACGACTCGCCGCGTGCACCCCGGTCGCGGGTGGTGGATAGCGTCAGCTCGGGGTTGGTACGCGGCTGGGTGGCGGTCAGCGCCACGGTGCGCTCTGCCACGGTGGCGCGATCCTTAAGTTCCTGCAACGCAGCGTGCGCTTCGAGCTCGGTAGCCGCAGCGCCGGGGTCCGGCTCGGCCAGGGTTTCGGCTACGCCAGACGAGGCGGTTGCAGCAGGTGTGGCGCCGGCCAGCGCACGCAGATGCTGTCGGGCCGCCGCCAGGCCGGCCTCGGCCTGGGCCAGGCCGGCTTCTGCGCTGGCCACGGCGCTGTCAGCCTGGTGCTGGTCGGCGCGGGCCAGATCGCCGGCCTTCGCACGCCTGGCTACGTCGGCAGCGATGAGGCGGGAGTTGTCGAGCTGATCGCGGGCGGTGCCGACTTCGATACGTGCGCGCTGCCACTGCCACCAGGCATCGCGTACTGCTGCGGCGACGCGCAATTGCGCTGCGGTGGCCCGGCTTTCGATGGCGGCACCTTCGGCCTCGGCCAGCGCCGCACTGCGGCCACGTTCGCCGGGCAGCCACAGCGGCACGGCAATGCCGACCTCCATCTCTCGCGCGCCCTGGTTCTTGCCCAGACGATCGGTCAGATTCGACAGTTCCAGGGCCGCCGGCTCGGGTGTCCACGCCTTGGCGGCGCCCTGCTGCGCACGCGCGGCATCGCGCCGCGCCTGCAGTGCCAGGGCCTCGGGCTGGCGAGCCCAGGCAGCGTCGAAAACCTGACGCAGGTTCAGTGGGCTGGCGGCAGCTTCCGTGCTGCTGGCGCCCAGAGCCATGACCGCTTGAGCGGTCGTCGTGCCGGTCTGCGCCTGCGCGGCCGTTACGCACAAGGTCGCGGCGGCCACCACGCCAGCGCGCAGCAGCCAGACTTTCCTTCGAGTTCTTGATGTCATCCGATGCTCCAGTGTTGAGAACAAAAAACGGGAGATCGGCAGGCGGCGACCAAGAGGTCGCGTCGTGCCCGAAGGCGCCGCAGGCTGCGGCACGCACTCAGGCGCGAACGGGCTTCAGAAAAGGAAGAGACCCGCCTCGCCGATCAGGCAAGGGGCAGCCACTGAGGGCGTTCGGGTCGGGTGGGTGCGTGCGCACCGCTGGCTGGAGTGACAGTTGCGCCAGGCATCTCTAGCGCAATTGCGGTGGGAAGACTTGAGGGCGACGAAAGCATCACTCCGCAGCCGCCATGACACTGACCGCAGTCCAGATCGTTGGCACCAGGCGACTTGTCGCCCTGCGATTCAGCGGTTGCTTCCGAATCCGTCATCGTCCTGCCATCGTCGTCACTGGCGGTGGCAGAGTGATGATGGTGCTCGTTATGGCCAAAATGCCCAGAGGTCACTTCGCGCTCATGCCCGCAGTAGGGCGCCACAGCCGACCAGCTGAACTGGAACGGCAGCAATGCAAGCAGGAAGATGGCGAAAAATCGGCGCATTACTACAATTTTAACGAACACAGGGTTTTCCTAGGCGCGGTCGAGTCGATTCGTTCCCGACCTTCCGACGAATCTGACGCAATGGCCCCACGTTCGGCACATCGGCCTCAGCGCGCGACGGGGATGAGTCGCCCATGGTCAAGTACTGGGACACGAACAGATCAGTTGCTGGCACCGTCGTCACCATCAATCCCGACGCTTGTGGCTTGAGGAGCGCTTTGGCTCCTCGCCCATTTTGACCGATTGAGCCTTCGCAAGACGCTGCTGCAGCCGTTGGCTGTACCGAAGCTCTGGCTCCTGTGGTGGGATGGGATGCCGAGCGCGCCAGTGGCGGTAGATCAGCCAAGCCACCCCACCCGCCGCAAGTATGAGCAACCAAATCCAGGCGATGGTCTGGGCAAGTGCGGCGTCGAGGTACTTGACTTGCGTGGAAGCGGACAGTGCCGAAGGCGGGAACAGCCGGACAGTAACCCATCACGGAAAAGGGCGTCCAGGGTCATCCAGCCATCCGTTGCGTGATGTGCTGGTGCACGGCACGATTCCTCAGCCTCGTGCCTGAGCCGCTCGGACGAGCCCTGCCTCAGCACGCATCGGCAGCAGGCGGGCCAATCTCAACGTCGATACAACGGGTTGCGGCCCACGTACACGACGATTGGCTTGCTGGTGAAGCCTGCCGGCGCGATCTGGCTGACATCGAAGGACCTCCGGTCGAGCCCGTTGAAGGTCCAAGAGAATTGCTGAGTACCGCTGCGGAACACCACGCTTTCCCCGTAGGCGACGTTGATTCGATCGGTGGCCGCGAGGTCCACCACGCGAACCGGCGTTTCCTGGGTGGTCGGCTGTCCATACATATGCTGGCCGTTCATGAACACAGGGCCACTGGCGGCAAAGCTGAGTAAAGGAACGACGCTCAGGGCGGCGAAGGCAGCGATACGGAGTCGGCGGGTCGATTTCATGTTGAGTCCTTTCGATGGGGAAGAAGTGCCGGCAGCTGCGGAAAATCGCGCGCCTTGCCGACATCGAAAGAGACTGTAGCAATCGCACACCAACAGCCGCTGGACAGGAACATGACAATCTCGTCATGTTTGCGACCGGCCATCGCACTCGCTGTGCCCGGGATTCAGTGCGTCCCGCGGATGTGGCGGTGCGGTGGCACCGGCGTGGACTGTGCCGCTGCGGTGTCGAGCTCGTTGAGGATGCCGCAATACTCGATGGCGTGGGGCGTGCCGCACCTCGCGCGAAGTGCCTTCAGATCCTTCTGCAGCGCCCGCAGCTCGCGAATGCGGTGATTCACATGTCCAATGTGATCGTCGAGCAGAGCGTTCACCTCGCCACAGTCTTGCATGGGCGCATCGCGCAAGCGCAACAGCGTCCGGATTTCATCGAGGGTCATGTCCAGGTTGCGGCAATGGCGAATGAACGCCAGCCGCTCCGCGTGTGCGGGCGTGTACATGCGGTAGTTGTTCTCTGCGCGCTGGGCCGCAGGAATCAAGCCCTTGTGTTCGTAAAACCGGATCGTCTCGATCGCCGTGCCGGTCGACACAGCCAGATCCCCGATGCGCATGATCACCTCCGTTCGGTTTCAGAGCGCTTGACTCTAAACCGACTTCAGGGTTTCCAATCGTGGCAAACCATCAAGGACATCCCCTGTGAACACCCCTCATTCCCCAACGCCTGCCGCTGGAGCCGGCATGCCAGCCGATGCCTGCGGTGCTTGCCACGGCGACGCGCCCCCTACGGCCACCTCTTTGGGCACGCCCGCTGGTGCAGGTTCCACTGCAGGCGGGGCCCGCTTCCGTGTGCCGACGATGGACTGTGCCAGCGAGGAGTCGGAAATCAGGCGCGCCGTCGAGCACGTCACTGGCATTCGCGCGATGACCTTCCAGTTGGGGCAACGCACGCTGGCCATAGATGCGCCCGAGGCTTCCGTAGATCAGGCCTTGGCGGCGATTCGCAAGGCCGGCTTCGACCCGCAACCTGTGCTGAAAGCAGGCGGCAATGCTGCGAGCGACTCACAAGCCGAGGCTGATGACCATGACCACGGCGCCGGCTCGGGCAACGCCTGGCGACTGGGTGGCGCCCTGTTGCTGGCCATCGGTGCCGAAGTCCTTGGATTCTTTGCCCCGGACACGCAGGTCTGGAAAGGCGCTGGCTTGGCGCTCGCCGCCGCTGCCATCTGGCTGGCAGGCTTCGACGTCTACAAGAAGGGACTGACGGCGCTGCGCCATGGGCGGCTGAACATCAATGCGCTGATGACGGTGGCCGTGACCGGCGCTTTCCTGATCGGCCAGTGGCCCGAGGCGGCCATGGTGATGGCGCTGTACGCGATTGCTGAGGCCATCGAGGCACGCGCCGTCGATCGCGCCCGAAACGCCATCAAAGGCCTGCTGGAGATGGCACCTGAAGAAGCCCTGGTGCGCCAGGCTGACAGCAGCTGGGCGACCGTGCCGGTCGCGTCCGTAGTGCTCGGCGCTGTCGTGCAAGTGCGGCCCGGTGAGCGCGTGCCGATGGACGGCGTGCTGTCCGCAGGCAGCACCAGCATCAACCAGGCACCCGTCACGGGCGAGAGCATCCCGGTGGACAAGGCAGTCGGTGACCCGGTCTTCGCGGGGACGATCAACGAAACAGGTACCTTCGAATTCGAGGTCACCGCGCTGGCGTCGAACTCGACGCTGGCGCGCATCATTCACGCGGTCGAGCAAGCCCAGGGCACGCGCGCGCCCACGCAGGGCTTCGTCGACCGCTTTGCCGCTGTCTACACGCCGGCGGTGTTCGTCGTCGCGCTGGCCGTGGCACTGCTCGGCCCGTGGCTGCTGGATTGGACCTGGCTGGAGGCGGCCTACAAGGCCCTGGTTCTGCTGGTCATCGCCTGCCCTTGTGCGCTGGTGATCTCGACACCGGTGACGATCGTCAGCGGCTTGGCTGCCGCAGCGCGCCGCGGCATCCTGATCAAGGGCGGCATCTATCTGGAAGAGGCGCGAAAGCTCAAGGCCATCGCGCTGGACAAGACGGGCACCATCACCGAAGGCAAGCCCAAGTTGGTGGCTTGGGAAGTCATCGGCACCGAGGTCGATGCCGCCACCGCGGAGCGCATTGCCGCCGCCATGGCAGGCCACTCTGACCATCCGGTCTCGCGTGCCATCGCCGCTGGTCTGGCCCCCAACAAGGTCGAGGCCAAGGACTTCAAGGCCATCGCAGGACGCGGTGTGCAGGCCGACATTGGCGACGCCGTCTACGTGCTGGGCAACCACCGCTTGATCGAGGAACGCGGTCAGTGTTCACCGGCCCTAGAGGCAACGCTGCGTACCCATGAGGAAGCCGGCCGAACCGTCAGCCTGCTGGCCTCCGGCGCCGGGCCCATCGCCTTGTTTTCCGTGGCCGACACGATCAAGCCCTCGTCCCGCGAGGCCGTTGCATCGCTGAAGGCGCTGGGCATTACGCCGGTGATGCTGACCGGCGACAACCAAGCCACGGCCACCGCCATCGCGCACGAAGCCGGTATCGATGAAGCGCGCGGAAACCTGCTACCTGAAGACAAGCTGGAAGCGATCAAAGCGCTGCAGGCCCAACATGGCCTGACCGCCATGACCGGTGACGGCATCAACGACGCCCCTGCGCTGGCGCAGGCAGACATCGGCGTGGCCATGGGTGCTGCGGGCACCGACACCGCGATGGAAGCAGCAGATGTGGTGGTCATGAACGACGACCTGCGCCGAATTACCGAGACGGTCCAACTGTCTCGTTCGACGCATGCCGTGCTGTGGCAGAACATCACTTTGGCGCTGGGCATCAAGGGCGTGTTCCTGGTGCTGGCGGTGTTCGGCAGCGCCACGATGTGGATGGCCATCTTTGCTGACATGGGTGCCAGCCTGCTGGTGGTCGCCAACGGACTTCGGCTGCTGAAAAAAGGCGTCAAGCCGTCATGAAACCCATGTCGCCCCGGGCCGCTGCCTTTGATGCGGCCTTGTCAGAAGCCCGCCAGCGGCAAGCTGCTGGCGACACAGCCGGCGCGATGCAATCGCTTGAGCGCGCGCATGTGCTGGGCCAGAGTGACTTCGGTCCGCATCTGCGCGCCCACCTGGCAATGTTGCAGGTCGTATACGCCGCGCGCGACTGGTATGAAGGACTCGGCCAGATCATGCGGATCGCGCTCGTCCCCATCGGCCACTTGTTCGGTCGTTTGCCTCGTGGCAACACGGGGAGGTCCAATGTCAGCGCCTTCACCGCGATGCCCATCCCACCCGAACTCGAAGAGCTGCTCGAAGACAAAAAGAAGTGAAATGGGTCGTCCCGCCTGCAAGGAATGAAACGCGCGCTTCGCTTCAAGCCGCGTTCAGGCGTTCGAAGCTGGCGCCCCGCGGCCCAGCCTTGCGATCAAACGGATGTAGACCAACTCACTCAGCAACTCCACCAGTGTTTGGGTGACGATGACCGCAGGCAGGACGGGCAGTGCTCCCGGCACGGCCAAGGCCAGCGGGAGCACCACCAGTGAGTTGCGCGTGCCGGTGCTGAACGCGATGGCTCGTCCGGCTGCAGTTTCCAGCCGAAACCACCGGGCCACCAGCCAGCCGACAGCGGGGGAGATGACGGCAAAGGCGACGTAGATGGGCACCACACGCCGGGCTGCGTCAGCGGCCGGCCCCAGTTGCGGCAACACGGCCGCGACGACCACGAAGAGGACCAGCGCCGTTGCCGGGACCGGAAACAGGCCCAGAGCAGTCGCCACGCGCGCGGCGGCCGGGCTCCTGGCCGCCCAGAACTGCGTCAGCGCGGCCAGCACCAGAGGCGCAACGATCAGCCAAGCGAAGGCGTGAACGAAAGGGCCCATGCTGACGAGCCGGGCGGCATCCTCGCCGAGAAACACCGCCAGATACCCCGGCAACAACAGCATCTGGGCGACAAGCAGCACGGGGGTGGCGGCCAGCAGCAGGCGAGCGTCCGCACGCCCCAACTGAGAGAACGTGACGACGTAATCGATGCAGGGTGTGAGCAGCACCAGCAGCACACCCAGCCGCAGCAGCGGATCGTCAGGCAGGAACTGGATGAGGCCGCCCACGAGCAGCGGCACGACCAGGAAGTTGGCAACCAGCAGCGCGCCCAGGAAGCGAGCCTGTCCGAATGCCTGCTTCAGTTCCGACATCGGCACCTGCAGAAAAGTCAGGTACAGCATCAGTGCCAAGGCCGGGTTCACAACGGCCTCCAGTGCCGTCGTGCCAGGCACAACGTAGGCCGTGGCCGCGGCGGCAGTGACCGCACCAAAGTAAATGACGATCTGCCGGTTCTCCAGCGTTTCCCTGATCAACTGCAATTTCATGTGTCACTCGCTCGCGGTTCACGTCGGCATCGTCTCACGCACCTTGGACGCCGCGCGGGGGCGTTCAACGTTCAGGCACAACACCTGGCGCGGCTGGACTGGCTGGCGCTGACGTGCCCGGCTCGGCCATCCCGTCCTTCAAGCTCATGCCGATTGAAGATATGCCCTCTGACGATGAGACCAACGGCCGCCCACCGTGCATGCGCGCGATGGCTGCCACGATGGCCAGCCCGAGCCCGTGATTTCGTTCCGAGTGGCTGCGCGAGGCATCGCCACGATAGAAGCGATCGAACAAGCGCGGAAGGTGCGCCGGTTTGATCGTCGTGCCGCGATTCACCACCTGGAGTTGTACTTCGCCGGGCGCGGATTGGACGATCTCAACACGCACCGCGGACCCGTGTTGCGCATAACGCGTGGCGTTGCCGATCAGGTTCGACAGCGCTCGTTGCAGCAGCGGGGTATCGAAGCTGCCCGTGGCGTCACCAGCGATTTCGAGGGTCAGACCGGCATCCTCCAGCGCTGCTTCGTGGTAGTCGCACACCTGCTGTGCCAACGCAGCCAGGCTGGGGGTGGAAACACGCCGTGCGACAGCGCCGCGGTCTGCCTGCGACAGAAACAGCATGTCGTGCACGATGCTGGCCAGACGCTGCAGCTCTTCCAGGTTCGAGCCAAGCATCTCGCGAAGTTCGCTGGCGTCGCGGGCCTTGCGCAGCGCAAGCTCGGTACTGCTGATCAAGGTGGCCAGCGGGGTGCACAGCTCATGGGCCACATCGGCGTTGAAGCCTTCCATTTGCACGTAGGTCAGCTCCAGCCGGCCGAGCAACTCGTTGAACTGTGCGATCAGCGGCTCCAGTTCCTCTGGCTGTGCGGAGCCGTCAAGGCGCCTGTGCAGCGTGTCGGCCGCGAGCTGACGCGTTTGGTTCACCAGGTCGCGCACTGGCCGCAGGCCCAGGCGGACCAGCAGGAACCCACCGACAGACACCAGCAATATGCCAGCCAGTGCTGCCAGGGCCAGCGTGATGCCGATGCGACGCAAGAGTACGGCGTCTTCCCTGATGTCCAGCACCAGTACGGCGTCGAGTTTTCCTTGCGCCGGTGCTGGCGCGGGCACGGTGAACCGTGCGACGCGCTGGTCGAGCGCTGTGTTCGGCGCAGCGCGCCGATAGAACTCCGAACCGTCAGACGCGCGGGTCAGGGCCAATGCCATGTCTGGGTGCCCGATGAAGAAGTCGTCGAGCTTGTGCTTCAGGGTCGCCACGTCACCATCGCGCGCTGCTTCAGCGAGCAGGTGTTGCAGTTGCACCTGCTTTTGTGCCATGGCTTCTGACTGGCGGGACTGGAAGCCCAGGTGCGTCGCGGCATAAACCGCTGCGCAGACCACGACCAGACCGACCAGGCTTTGCAGGGCCAGCCAGTACGACAGCCGGCGCCCCAACGATCCCACTCGGCTGCGACTCATGCCTCGCGCGCCTCTAGCACGTAGCCCATGCCCCGCACGGTGTGCAGCAGGGTGCGCTCGAAAGGTGCGTCGAGCTTGCCCCGCAGGCGGCGGATGGCGACGTCGATGACGTTGGTGAAGCTGTCGAAGTTCATGTCCCACACCTGTTCAGCGATCTCGGTGCGCGACAGCACCTCGCCCTGCCGGCGAACGAACAACGCGAGCAAGCTGAATTCCTGTGCCGTCAAGTCCAGCCTGCGTCCGGCGCGCGTCGCTTTGCGGCGCATGAGGTCGATCTCCAGGTCCGCCAGGCCCAGAACGGTCGCGCCCGTGGGGGCATTGGCTGGGGCAGCGCGGCGCAGCAAGCCCTGAATGCGCGCCAGCAGTTCAGAAAATGCAAAGGGCTTGACGAGGTAGTCGTCGGCGCCGCTTTGCAGGCCGCGAACCCGATCTTCGACGCGCACGCGGGCGGTCAGCATCAGCACCGGCGTTCGCTTGCTCTGCCGCAGCGCGGCCAGCAGGCTCAGGCCGTCGATGCCAGGAAGCATGCTGTCCAGCACCAGCAACTCGTAGTCGGACTCCATGGCGAGGTGAAGACCGTCGATACCGTTGTGCGCAACGTCCACCACGAATCCTTCCTCGGTCAGACCCTTGCGCAGGTACTCGGCCAGCTTGACCTCGTCTTCAATCACTAGCAGCTTCATGGCTTGAGGCTCCTTAAACCGCCCCGACTTTCGTGGAGGCCGGTTGGTTTAAGTCAAGCCTCCACCATGGAGGACTGACTGGCGAGTTGCCGGTAGTAGTTTGCCTCAGCTTCTGCCGGCGGGATATATCCGATATGCTCGAGCAGCCGGTGATGGTTGAACCAGGACACCCATTCCAGCGTGGCCAGATCCACCGATTCACGGGTCGGCCAGGACCGGCGATGGATCACCTCGGCCTTGTACAGCCCGTTGATCGCCTCAGCCAGGGCGTTGTCGTAGCTGTCGCCCTTGCTGCCCACCGATGGCTCAATACCCGCCTCGGCCAGTCGCTCGCTGTAGCGAATGGACACGTATTGAGAGCCGCGATCGCAGTGGTGGATCAAGTCACCATCGCGCTCGGGCTGCCGGGCGTACAGCGCCTGCTACAGTGCATCCAGAACGAATGCCGTGTGCATGGAAGTGCTGACGCGCCAGCCCACGATGCGGCGGGCGTACACGTCGATGACGAAGGCCACGTACAACCAGCCCTGCCAGGTTGACACGTAGGTGAAGTCCGAGACCCACAGCTGGTTGGGTCGCTCGGCTTTGAAGACCCGATTGACCCTGTCCAGTGGGTACGGTGCCTTCATATCGCTGATGGTGGTGCGCACCACTTTGCCGCGGCGCACGCCCTGCAAACCCAGGTGTTTCATCAACCGCTCGACCGTGCAGCGGGCAATGACGACCCCTTCGCGGTTCATCTGTTTCCAGACCTTGTCGGCGCCATAGACCTGCATGTTGGCCTGCCAGACACGCTCAATGGTATCCGTCCGGTGAACCCATATTGAAAGCCCGCTGAGAAGCGGGCATCGTGTCCACGATTGGAGGATCGTGGACACGATGGAACAGTTTTCAAATGAAGGCCGGCCGCGCCGGCGTGAATACAGCAAAGAGTTCCGCGATTGCTCTGTTTTGCTGTGCAGCGGTCAAACTTGCCTCTGTCCATCGGTTGACCGGTGAGGAAGGAAGCGGTCGCTCTAGCTATCGGCGGCGAGTGACTCCGAGCAGCCTACAACCGACATGGCCACATGATTGGCAGTTATGCAGCGGATACCGCCGATGAGTGTGACCTGCGTCCACCGTCCATGGTGGTCGGAAGTAATCAAATCGCATTCTGCTGCTGTCCCACTGTCCAGGCACATGGTATGTACCAACACTCTGCCTGCTGATGGCTTGCGCACGACAGCTCAGGCGCCAGTTCAACCGGTGGCCAGCTTTCACGATCTCGGCACTGGGCAGCAGTCCAGGCGTTCGGATGGCTGGAATGTGGCCATAGCTGCCACCCCACCTGGGCCAACATGTGTCGGCCTCTGAATGGGGGTGGTCATCCGTCTCATGACGCCGTCGACTTGAGCAGCTTGCCGATGTCCTCGGCGAGCAAACTGGCCTCCGATCCATAGGCAACATACAACCGAACGGCTCCGTTGGTATCGAAAATGTACTTGCCCGCTGAGTGACCCACCGTGTACGACGTGGGCGTTGGCCCCTCAGCTCTCTGAAAAGTCACCTTGAAGCTGTCTGCCACCGACTTGAGTTCGCTCGGTTCCGGCCGCAAGGCGAGGAAGGTCGGATCAAAGTTGGCCATGTACGCTTTGAGCAGGGGCAAGGTATCGCGCTCCGGGTCCACCGTGATGAACAGCGCCTGCAGCTTGTCCCCGTCCTTGCCCAGCAACCGTTTCACCTCGGCGATGGTCAGCATGGAAGTCGGGCAGACATCCGGACAATGGGTGAATCCAAAGAAGACCACCACGACCTTGCCCTCGAAGGGGTTGTGCAGTACGTTGGGCCGTGTTCATCGCTTACTCCCGACAACCTCTTCAGCGACCAACGCGGCGAGCTGATCGGGGCCAAAGCTGGGCAGACTGCGACCGTTCACAAAAAAGGTGGGGGTCTTGTTGACTTTCAGTGCCTGGAGGTCCTGGATGTCCTGTTGCAGGAGCGCCTGCATGCTGGGTCGGGCCACGGCTTGCCGGGCACGAGCCAAATCCAGCCCGACCATTTCAGCGGCCTGGAATGCAATTTCGACATTGGGTTTGCCATGGTTGGCCCAGACCGGCTGCGCTGCCAGAGCAGCAGGGTTTTCATGAAGACAACAAGACTTCAAGCCTTGGTGGATTTCAGCAAGGTCAGGATGTCTTCGGCAATCACGACCGGCTCAGTCCCGTAGCTGGAGAACAGGCGCACGGCGCCGTTGGTGTCAAACACGTATTTACCTGCCGAATGGTCCATCGTGTACGAGGTGGCCGTGGTGCCCACGGCCTTGCGATAGTAGATCTTGAAGCTGTCACCCACTGCCTTCAACTCGGCGGGCTCGGGTCGCAGGGCGAGAAACGTTGGGTCGAAGTTGCCCATGTATTCCTTGAGCAGCGGCAGAGTGTCGCGCTCCGGGTCGACTGTGATGAAGAGCACCTGCAGTTTTTCACCTTGATCGCCCATCAATCTTTTCACCTCGGCCATGGTGGTCATGGAGGTGGGGCACACATCAGGACACTGCGTGAACCCGAAGAACACCACGACCGCCTTGCCTCGGAAATCGGCCATGGTTCGTTGCTGGCCGGTGTGATCGGTCAGCTTCAGATCCTTTACAAAGCTGGCACCCGTGATATCCGTGCTTTTGAACGTGGGTGTTTTCGGAGAGCAAGCGGCGAGTAATCCGCCCGACGCTACCAACGCGGCACCCAACGCCAGTGCCCCGCGTCTGTTGATTCGAGTCGGCAGTTTCATTTTTGTCGTAGATTTCATTTCTTAGCTTTCGCCACTTCTTCGGCCACCAGCGCGGCCAGTTGATCCGGCCCGAAGCTGGGCAAGCTGCGGCCGTTGACAAAGAAGGTCGTAAGCGCTCTTTCAACTCCGTCTTCCCACAGAGATCCGGAGAGGGGAAGCTACGTGTCCATGTAGAACAAGGTGGACACGTATGTCAGAGATTGACA